>ERZ761602.200-NODE-200-length-145905-cov-13.344066_pt1 | contig 145905 bp, 89 predicted proteins | sample MGYA00512165_ERZ761602 | MGnify/ENA primary metagenome ERZ761602 (study PRJEB28899, sample SAMN02445085) | bioreactor sludge metagenome | biome: EBPR sludge; isolation source: Thorneside wastewater treatment plant | place: Australia: Brisbane, Thorneside... | reverse complement strand
ACACCTGCACCTTCACGGTAACGAAGGTGGACAATACTGCACCGACGATCACCTGCCCCGCCACACAAACCCTGGCGCTGGGCGCAAACTGCACGGCTACGCTGCCCGACTACACCGGCTTGGCTACCACCACCGGCGACAACTGCGGTGTGCAGGGCGTAACGCAGTCTCCCGAAGCAGGTACCTCCGTCTCCGGCGCGGGCAACATGACCGTAACGCTCACTGTGACTGACATCAACGGCCTGAGCAACACCTGTACCTTCACGGTAACGAAAGTTGATAATACCCCGCCGAGCATCACCTGCCCGGCCACGCAAACACTTACGCTGGGCGCAAACTGCTCCGCCACACTGCCTGATTACACTAACTTGGCCACTACCGGCGACAACTGCGGCGTGCAAAGTGTGATGCAATCTCCGGCAGCGGGTACCACCGTCTCCGGCGCAGGCAATATGATGGTGACCCTCACCGTGACCGACATCAACGGCCTGACGAATACCTGTACCTTCACGGTAACGAAAGTTGATAATACCCCGCCGAGCATCACCTGCCCGGCCACGCAAACACTTACGCTGGGCGCAAACTGCTCCGCCACACTGCCTGATTACACTAACTTGGCCACTACCGGCGACAACTGCGGCGTGCAAAGTGTGATGCAATCTCCGGCAGCGGGTACCACCGTCTCCGGCGCAGGCAATATGATGGTGACCTTGACGGTAACGGACATCAACGGCCTGACGAACACCTGCACCTTCACGGTAACGAAGGTGGACAATACTGCACCGACGATCACCTGTCCCGCTACGCAAACCCTGACGCTGGGCGCAAACTGCACAGCCACACTGCCTGATTACACTAACTTGGCCACCACCGGCGACAACTGCGGTGTGCAGGGTGTGATGCAATCTCCCGAAGCAGGTACCACCGTATCCGGCGCAGGCAATATGATGGTGACCTTGACGGTAACGGACATCAACGGCCTGACGAACACCTGCACCTTCACGGTAACGAAGGTGGACAATACTGCACCGACGATCACCTGTCCCGCTACGCAAACCCTGACGCTGGGCGCAAACTGCACAGCCACACTGCCTGATTACACTAACTTGGCCACCACCGGCGACAACTGCGGTGTGCAGGGTGTGATGCAATCTCCCGAAGCAGGTACCACCGTATCCGGCGCAGGCAATATGATGGTGACCTTGACGGTAACGGACATCAACGGCCTGACGAACACCTGCACCTTCACGGTAACGAAGGTGGACAATACTGCACCGACGATCACCTGTCCCGCTACGCAAACCCTGACGCTGGGCGCAAACTGCACAGCCACACTGCCTGATTACACTAACTTGGCCACCACCGGCGACAACTGCGGTGTGCAGGGTGTGATGCAATCTCCCGAAGCAGGTACCACCGTCTCCGCCGCAGGCAACATTAGCGTGACCCTCACCGTGACCGACATCAACGGCCTGACCAACACCTGCACCTTCACGGTAACGAAGGTGGACAACACCGCTCCGACGGTGCAATGCTTCAATCAGACCCTGAATTTCAACGGCGAGGAGAGCATTTCCCTCCAGTCCAACGCTCTGGCGAGTGCTTCCGATAACTGCGGCGTACAAAGCATCGGCCTTTCGCCCAGTACCATCTCTTCCGCACAGGTAGGCCAAATCGTACCTGTGACCGTGACCGCCACCGACATCAATGGAAATACGAGCACCTGTACGGCAGAAGTGACAGTCTCCGGCTTGCCCGCCGGCTGGAGCCAGCAAGTCGGCGGTGCGGGTTGTGCGGGCAACAACAACACCTACAACTCAGGTACCGGCGTGTGGACGGCCACGAGCACCAATTGCTTCTACGGGCCGCCCTACACTGCCGATGCTACCAGCTTCGCGCAGCGCACGCTCTGCGGCAACGGCAGCATCACCGCACAAGTGACGAGCATTAGCGGCGCGCTCGGCTGGGCGGGCCTCGTCATGCGCGAGAGCAATGCCGCCGGCGCGAAAAAGGCGCAGTTGCTGACCAACCTGAGCAGTCTGCATCGCCGGGAATTCCGCACAACGACCAACGGGGCGGCAGCGCTCCAGCAATCGGCGAGCAATGGCCGCCACTGGCTGCGCATCACGCGTGCGGGCAATCAGTTCAGTCTGTTTGCTTCGGCCAACGGTACGACCTGGTACCTCATCGGCGCGCAAAACATCGTGATGGGCAACTGCATCCAGATGGGTTTGATAGCCACTAATTACACGGCCAACAGCACCGTGACGGCGACGTTTGCGGGAGTGAGTTTTACGGGTAGCAACAGCGGGTTCAGCACTCCGTCGACTCCTCACGCCCTCACCCCTCACCTCTCTCCTCTCACCCCTGAGTTCGACGTGTACCCGAACCCGACGAGCGGCGATCTCAATGTGGATTTGACACAGTATGTCGGTCGCAGCGTGCGCTTGGAGCTGTACAGCTTAGAAGGCAAGTTATTGCAGTTCAGTGAGATAGAGGAGGTGCAAACGACGGTGGAGCATCTGAGCTTGTCGCAGTATGCCAATGGGATGTATTTTGTAAAAGTTAGTGATGTCACACGAGATGGAATCTCGCGCGAGCGACTGCCTGCGGTGACGAAGCGGGTGGTATTGCAGCGGTTGTAGTAACGGCAGCCGTTGGGGCAACCCTTGTGGTTGCCCCTGACGGGCTGCCCCGACAGGCCCCCCCCCACTCGCAAAAAAAGCCTGTCGGTTCCGTCGGAGCCGGCAGGCTTTTTGTTTGCCCCGCTATATCTGGCAGGCAAGTGCTATATCTCTCGAAAAATATCCTCTGCTTTCATCACCAAGCCCTCCACAACGGGTTCGGCGCTGCAAAGCCTGGCGCCGCTGCATAGCTCTACGGTTTCCGGGGCGCGATAGACTTCCACCATTTTGTGTTCGGGGAAGATTTGCCACAGAACCTTACGTATGCAATTTCAAAATATTGCCCATGCTGTAACAAGTGCGGCAGCGGGGTTCGTACAGGTCTTTTTCGCCGAGCACAATGTCGGCATTGTCTTGCGATAAGCGGTAGGAATGCGTGGCCAAGTTGCCGCAGTGGGGGCAGATGGCGTGTACTTTGGTGATGTACTCGGCCACGGCCAGCAGATTGGGCATGGGGCCGAAAGGCTTGCCCCGGTAGTCCATGTCCAAACCGGCCACAATGACGCGAATGCCGCGCAGGGCCAATTCCTGGCATACTTCGGTGAGGCCCATGTCGAAAAATTGCGCCTCGTCAATACCTACCACCTCGAAGCCATCGGCCAATTGCAGGAGCTTGGAGGAGTGATCCACCGGCATAGAGAGTACCGAATTGGCGTCGTGCGAAACCACGCGGGTGTCGTCGTAGCGGGTGTCAATGCGGGGCTTGAAAATTTCGGTGTGCTGATTGGCAATTTTGGCCCGTTTGAGCCGGCGAATCAGCTCTTCGGTTTTGCCCGAAAACATGGAGCCGCAGATCACCTCTATCCAGCCGCTGCGTTGCCCTTTGAAATGTGGTTCGAGAAACATTACTTATTGAAATTATTCAGTTGATTTTTGTGAAGCCGCAAGTAGGTTCAAGGTTCCGGGTTCAAGGTTTCAGGTTGCTCACCCCTCACACACTCACCCCTCACCCCTGAAAACCGCCTACTGCAGACTGCCCCATCATTTCCGTTGCACCTTAAACTGCCCTATGTACACCGTCCGGCCCGGCGCGGCTTTGCTCTCCACATGTGTGCGGTTGAAAGCAGTGACCGTGTAGGTGTAAGTTTTGTCGGGGAGTACGGTGGCGTCGTGAAACTCGAAAGTCTTTTGAGTAAGACCACGCGGCGTAATGGTCATGATGTAGCGCGCATTTTCAAAATCGCCGAAAGTATTGCCTTCAAAACGATATACGACGTAGTACAACGGCGGATTCTTGCGATCTAAGCGATTGGGCCGCCAGCGCAGGAGCGGCTGTATGTTTTTGCTTTTGACCTGAAGCAGTTGCGGCGCCTCGAAAGCCTTCTGCGCCTTGTCAGGCGGAATTGGCAGCAGCGAAGGCCGGGCGTAGTAGTGCGATATGGAGTCCCGAACGCCCAAAGGATTGTTGACCAATGACTTGGAACTAAAATAAATACTGCCCGATGCGGTGAGGTTGCGCCGGTTGAGATCAATTTGCCGCGACATTTCAGCAGGGTCATACCAGGCTACTTCCTGATTATTGGCCACTTTGTAAGCGCCATGCCCGATGTGCAGCAAGCGCCCGTAGGCATTGCGCTCCCACCATTTGAGCAGCGTGTAATGATCTGCCGGCGTGAAACCAATGTGCCAGTACAACTGCGGCGCCACATAGTCAATCCAGCCCAGACGGCTCCATTTCAGCACGTCGGCGTAGAGGTCGTCGTAGCTGGTGAGTCCGGCGCGGGTATCGGAACCCATGACGGGGTCTTTGTCTCGGTTGCGCCACACGCCGAAGGGGCTGATTCCGAACTGTACGTGTGGTTTGGTATCGCGTATTTTTTCAGATACCAACTGAACGAGCGCGTCCACGTTGCTGCGTCGCCAGTCGTCTATATTGGCAAACGACTTGCCCAGTACCAAATATTCCAGGCTGTCGGGGAAGACCTCTTCGGCCACTTTGTACGGGTAGAAATAGTCGTCGAAATGCACAGCGTCCACGTCATATTTTTGCACCACTTCGCCCACCACCTGCGCGATGTGTTCACGCACTTCGGGCAGCGCCGGGTTGAGCAGGAAGCGGTTGCCGTAGCGCAGCATCCAGTCGCGGCGTTTGTTGAAAAGGTGCATGGAAGAAAGGCTCAGCGTGTCCAAATCCATAGTGGCGCGGTAGGGGTTGAACCACGCGTGGAATTCCATGCCGTTGCGGTGTGCCTCCTCAATCATAAAGGCCAGCGGATCGAAAGTGGTATCGGCCGGCGGCAAGCCCTGCCTGCCTGTGAGGTACTTCGACCAGGGCGCCATTTCGGTAGGATAAATGGCATCGCCGGCGGGCCGCACCTGCACGATGACGGCATTGAGGCCCATGTTTTTGTACATTTCCACCAATTGAATCCACTGCTCTTTGAGGGCTACCGAGCGTTGGTCGGGCGCTTTGGGGTAGTCAATATTGGCCACAGTGGCCACCCACACCCCTCGAAATTCGCGTTTGGGCGGCACGGGCTGCGCCATAGTTTGCACAGAAAAAAAGAGCCACAAAAGGGTGGCGAGTAACGTGTAGTTTTTCATAAGGAAGTTTGTTTTCAGTCATTAGATAGTTTCCTCTTTGCGTGGCTTGCACGCCGAAGTATGCAATCCGGCAGCGAAAATAGGAAATAGAAAAATAACCCCGGTATCCCGGAATTGATTTACCTTTATTTCGTCAATGGGGATAGCATCTCGTAGCTCGCAGCTCGAGGCTCATAGCTCACAGAAAATAACCGTTTTTTTTAAAAAACACTGGGATGTCCGGTTTTTCAGAAATAAAAAAAGGACTCTCCGGCTTGGAAACGCTGGAGCGCGAGTTGAATCTCAAGCAATTGCAGATCAACCGGCTGCTCGGCATCACCCAGGCCATCAACAACAACGTGTCGGCAGACGGGCTGTACGACATGTACAAATCGTTTCTGGGATGGGAACTCGGCGTCAAAAAAATGGCCCTGTATGTGCATGAAGACGACGAAGACTGGCGCTGTGCCGGAGCCATCGGCATCTCCGACGAACTGCTGAAAACCGATATCCGCCCGCTGCTGCCCCGCTACACCCGCCTCAAAAACGTAGAGGACAATGACAATCCGCTCATCCGCGAGTTCGACGTCGTCATTCCGGTGCAGCACAAAGAACTGCCCATCGCGTATGTCTTCATCGGCGGGTTTAAAGAAGACGACGACATGTACGGCAAGGTGCAATTCATCACCGCCATCACCAATGTCATTGCCGTAGCCATTGAAAATAAAAGGCTTTTCAAAAGGCAATTGGAGCAGGAGCGCCTCAAACACGAGATGGAATTAGCCGGCGAAATGCAGCGCATGCTCATCCCCAAATCACTGCCCACCAATCACCATTACGATCTGGCCGGGGTGTATCGCCCGCAACTCGGCGTGGGCGGCGACTACTTCGACTACATGGAGTTCGACGACGGCAAGCTCGTCTTCTGCGTGGGCGACATCAGCGGCAAAGGCGTGGCTGCGGCCCTGCTCATGGCCAATTTTCAGGCCAATTTCCACACCCTCATTGCCAAACGCGAATCTCTGGACGACTTCGTGCGCGACCTCAATACCACCGTCAATCGCATCACCGGCGGCGACCGCTTCATCACGTTCTTCATCGCCGAATACGACCCCGCCACGCGCAGTCTGCAATACGTCAATGCAGGCCACAATCCGCCGCTGCTTGTTTCCGACGACCAGTTTCGTTTCTTAGACAAAGGCTGCACCATTCTCGGCTCCTTCACCGCGCTGCCAAAGGTAGAAATCGGCCGCCTCACGGTGGAGGGCAACGCCGTCATCATGGCTTTCACCGATGGCCTGACCGACCTCCGCGATCCTTCCGGCCAGTTTCTGGATGAGGCCATGCTGCACCACTTCGCCCGCGCCAACTACTTGCTGCCGCCCATGGAGTTCAACCGTCTGCTGCTGGAACAAATTGAGCGTTTTAAAGGCAACCAAAGCTACCCCGATGACTTTACGCTGCTCACTTGCAGGGTGTTTGGAGGGTAGGGGCGTGCGATTTGTGATCGTTTTATTTGTAACAATTGTAATTTTGACATCCTGAAGCCGTGGAAGGCAGGCAATGAAAAATGCTGACTGCCTTGCAAATTGGAAAGTAACTAAAATCACTTCTATATGCTAATTTACGGAAGCAAAGCAACACAGATTGCATCTAAAAGCCTCAGCGACAAGTGTACAAATTGCGGGGCAGAGAACAGTGTTCAAATGGCTGTTTTTCAAAAATATGCTCATGTATTTTGGATACCGTTTTTTCCTATTGGAAAGACAGGTGTAACCCAATGTGCTCATTGTAAACAAGTACTTGAGAAGAAAGAATTTTCAAGTAGCTTGTTGAGTACCTACGAGACATTAATATCGGATAGTAAGACACCCCGATGGACGTTTTCCGGCCTCGCAGTGTTGACTCTGTTGATAATTTTGGTATCCATAAGTAATGCGCAGAACGATAAAAAAAATGCACAACTGATTCTCGCCCCTAAAAAAGGCGACATATATGAAATCAGGAACGACTATGAGCATTATACCTTGTACAAAATTGATCGCGTAGCTGGAGACACGGTTTTTATTTTGATGAACGAATATGAATCCAACAAAGTTACCGGGTTGAATACATTGAAAGGCAAAGGCGATGCAGCGTTTGTTGATACTCCTATACCATTGTTTAAAAGCGACTTGAAAAGCATGTTCGACGCTGGGAAAATAATGAACATTGACAGAAAACAGTAGTCCTGCATTTTGAGCGCTTTCTGCAAATTACATTTTTAATACATCTGCCCTTAGAGAGGGTATCCCCTCATGTGTGCGGGCTGAGAGGTGTCGTTGCCGGGAGACCTCACTTTCTACCGCCTTACTACTTTCACGGCCGCACTTTTCTGGTCGGCCTCCAGACTCAACCAATAGACACCCGTCGGCAGTGCATCGGGCAGGCGAAACTGCTCGTGCTGAGGCCCTTCTGCGCGTTGATCGGGCTGGAGCAGCGTTTGCAGCGGGCGTCCGTAAACATCGAACAGGCGGATATGCACGCGCCCGGCACGGGGCAGCGTATATTCGACGTACAGCATTTCATCGGCAGGATTGGGCCACACGAGCAGGGGTATGGCTTCCGGGTGGCGCTCGGTGGTGGAAACGCTGAGATGGGTGTGGAAACGGGCGAGGTAGAGCTTGGTATTGGTGCTTCCTGCCAAAACGAGTTTATGGTCTGATAGCAGTTCTGAGCCGTTTAGATACATGTCCCGTGCGGTCGGTAAAACGGCAAAGCCGTCTGTTCCAAAGTTGGGTTCCGGCATTCCCTGCGCATTTAGTTGCATTACCGTGAGTGTATAAATGTTGTTCGTACGTTGCCCTCCAACCAGAAATAAGGTTCCATCTAACTGAACCCTTACTTGAGTCTTCCAACCTGTCAGGTTATCAGAGATAAAGACACCGGCATTGCCAAATTCGGAATCGAGAGTGCCATCCGGCAAATATCGCACCAGTATTGCTTTGCCTTCGACAGAACCGGCAATCAGAATCTTTCCGTCAGATTGCAATGAAATATTTTGGGAGGAGACCAACTGCTGACCAATTGCCGTTTCAACGCGGCCAAAGCTACCAAAAGAAGCATCAATAAAACCATTGGAGAAATATCGGGCGCTGATCAATCTGGAAGGCACAGGTTCCTGATTTCCTGTCAGAAGAATTTTACCATCCGGAAGGACGGCCATATTACTGCAAAAGGCATTGTTGGCGGTCTGAGATATGGCCACGCCTCCATTTCCGAATGATTGATCTGCCTGGCCGTCGGGGAGAAACTGGGACATGGCGAAAAAATGAATTCCATTTGTATTGGCAAAAGTGCCGGCAATAAGAATTTTTCCATTCTCCAATATAGAGACCGAGCCGCCATAAGAATCTCCCAAGCCAAAAACTACCCGCAAAAGCCCATCGGTGCCGAAGCCTTGTTCAGGAGTGCCGTCGGGTCGAAGCCGCGCGATGTAAATACTCTTGTTTTCCTCTTCTATACTAATTAATGCCGCGATACCACCTTGTGCGTCAATCGAAAATGAAATGTCGTAAACATAGTCATGATGGGGCAAACGAACAGAGGCTAACCCGCTTTGCCCATAGGCGTGGTCGAGGTTGCCATTGGGTAAGTAGCGCATGGAGACGAAACGATTTCCCACCAACGCAGATGTCTGGATGCGACCATCCGGAAAGGCCGCAATTGGCCCGGCATAAATTCGGTGGCTTCCCAAATCAGTGATGGAAAATCCCCCTTCACCGAAGTTGGTATCTAAACTGCCGTTGTGAAGAAGACGCCCCAACAGGATGTCGTCTCGATGAAGGGTGCCGGTTATCAGCAGGCGATCCTGTTGATGCAATATCACGATATTGCTGCTCATTTGGCCGTTGTCAAAATCGGCTGTCAGAAGCCCCTGATTGCCGAAACTCGTGTCGGGGCTGCCGTTGTCATGGAACCGCCAAAGCCCCAATTGGTATTGTAGAATTGTGTACAAAACCAGTTGGCCGCTGACAGTGCGTTCTAATTTCGGCCTTGCTTTAATTGGCCTTTGTGTTGTCAGACTGACTCGTCCCGAAGTACCGAATGAAATATCGGGAATGCCATTTGCGAGCAGTTGCTCTATGTACAACAGGCCCGGATTATCCAATGATTCAAGTCCTCCTCCGACAATGATTTTTCCGTCGGGCCGAAGTAAGATTGAAGCCGGCACACCAATGCCAAGCAAGATGCTTCCACCCGTTCCAAAATCTTCATCTATGTTGCCGTCCGGATGCAAGCGCGCAACAAAAGTTCTCCAGGGCAATGAAGAAGTTGTGCCGGGATGTGTATGCCCTGCGGCCAGTATTTTCCCATCTGCCTGCAAGGCCAAAACCTGCAAAATCTGGTTGCCCGGCATAAATATGGGGGCGTAACCCTCCTCACCAAAAGATGTGTCTAATGTTCCGTCGGCGTTGAATCGTATGAGATATCCTTTTAAGTGAGAGGGCGAAAATGCGTAACCATAGGCGCCGACTAATATTTTTCCGTCTGGCAAAAATAAGGCATCAGCGTAGGTGTTGACGTAGTTGAACGGCTCTGTTACAATGCCTCCATTTCCAAAGAAAGTATCCCATTCCCCGGCAGGCGAATAGCGGGTAATCGCCAAATTACTATTGACGCCTCCGCTTCCGAGGAGCAGGCTACCGTCGGCAGGATTTATTTTTACAAACATCAAATACCCCAACGGAGGCAGCGCAACGATTCTTTTTCCTGCATTGCCAAAAAGGATATCCGGCGCACCATCCGGTAAATATTGCAACACAATCAGGCTCCTGACATCGTTTTCAGCGTGCGAACCTACCACCATAATCTTTCCATCTGCAAGGATTTCCATAGCCATAGCCTGCAATCCCGCCCCAAACCCCGTTTCCACAATGCCCTGTTGGCCGAACGAAACATCCAGAGTACCCGCCTGCTGGGCGGATGCGGAGAAACTGCACCATAGCGCAGTCGCGAAGAGCAGAAGAGCTTTTTTCATCATGTTGAGGGTGTGTTTTTGGTTCGCCCTCAAAATTAGGAATAAACCTCAAGCCGGTTTTTGATAAATTATGTTTTGTCGGCGCGCTGCTGTTTGGGCATGGCAAGTGTTACAACATTTTTCCCCGCCACCCTTGCACACCTGCCGGCCGCCGCTTATTTTTGCACTTCTCCCGGATAGTGAAGGGGTAGCTTGCCCTGCAAATACAACGATGGTCGCGCCTTTCACTAATCGAGAAGATGATTCACTCACTAATTTTTCAAAAATGAACTACCAGTCCAACCCACAACTCGAGCTTGCTTTCGACTATGTCGGCAGCACCAATAAAAACATCTTCCTCACCGGCAAGGCCGGCACAGGAAAAACTACTTTTTTGCAAAACCTCAAAAAAGATTCCATCAAACGCATGGCCGTTGCAGCGCCCACCGGCGTGGCGGCCATCAACGCGGGCGGCATGACCCTGCACTCGCTGTTCCAATTGCCCTTCGGCCTCTTTCTGCCCGAACACAGCCGCGACGCCTCCCGACAACGGCGCTTTACCCGCGAAAAAATTCGCCTCATCCAAAGTCTTGATCTGCTCGTCATTGACGAAATCAGCATGGTGCGCGCCGACCTCTTGGACGCCGTGGACGACGTACTGCGCCGCTACAAAGACCGCAGCCTGCCCTTCGGAGGCGTGCAATTGCTCATGATCGGCGACTTGCACCAGCTCCCGCCCGTCGTCAAAGAAGACGAGTGGGAAATGATGCGCCCCTACTACGAAACGCCCTACTTCTTCAGCAGCCGCGCCCTCGCCCTCACCGAAACGGTGGCCATCGAACTCAAACACATCTACCGCCAAAGCGACAGCACATTCATCTCGCTGCTCAATAAAGTGCGCGACAACCAACTCACCGCCGAAGTCCTCGACCAACTCAACAGCCGCTACCAGCCCGGCTTTGAGGCGCCCGAAGGCCAGGCTTACATCACCCTCACCTCGCACAACGCCTCCGCACAGGCCATCAACGCCGAAAAATTAGCCGGCATCAAGGGCGAACTCCACCGATTCAAGGCTGAAATCACCGGCGAGTTCCCGGAACATGCGTATCCCACCGACGAAGTGCTGGAACTGAAAACGGGCGCGCAGGTCATGTTTGTAAAAAACGACCCCAATCGCGAAAAACGCTTTTACAACGGCAAAATCGGGCGCATCACCCGCATCGGCAAAGACGAAATCATCGTGCAATGTCCTGATGATGAAGAGCCTATCACCGTAACGACCACCGACTGGAACAACGTTAAATACGCCCTCGACGAAAAAACAAAAGAGGTGTCGGAGACGGTCATCGGCAGTTTTGTGCAATTTCCGCTGCGCTTAGCCTGGGCCATCACCATACACAAAAGCCAGGGCCTCACCTTCGAGCGGGCCATCATAGACGCGCAGGCCGCCTTCGCGCATGGGCAGGTGTATGTGGCGCTCAGTCGTTGCAAGAGTTTCGAGGGCATCGTACTGCGAACCCCCATCGCCTATTCGAGCGTAAAAACAGATTCGACGGTGCGCAACTTCAGTGCTGAGAGCGAAAAAAACGCCCCAGATGAAGAACACCTGCGTCAGTCGAAGCGCGAATATCAGGCCAGCCTGCTCATGGAACTGTTCGACCTCAGTGGCATCAAAAGCAAGATGGAGCACGCCAACCGCACTTTCCTCTCGCACGAAGGCTCGCTCGCCAAAGACCTCGTGCAGCCCTTCCAGCAGTTGTACATGGCCGCCGAGACCGACCTGTTTCCGGTAGCGGCCAAGTTTAGGGGGCAGATGCGCGGCTATTTCGCACAACCCGAAATGCCCGAAGACAACGCCGCCCTGCAAGAGCGCGTGGGCAAAGCCTGTGTCTGGTTTTTGGAAAAAATAGGCACCGGGCTGCTCGAAACCGTCAAAAAAATGCCCGTCATCACCGACAATAAAGCGGTGAAAAAAGTGGCCGATGAGGCGATGGAAAACCTTCAACGCGAGTTGTTTGTAAAAAAATCCTGCCTCGACGCCTGCCTCAACTCGTTCTCTGCGCGCACATACCTGCGGGCCAAAGCCGACGCTTCGATGGACTTCAAGCCGGTATCGCCCATGTCGGCCGGATTTGCCGGTTTGTACGCCGGCGCCTCTCATCCCGAACTGTACGCCCGCCTCAAACAATGGCGCGACGAAATGATGGAAATTCTGGATATGGAGGCCTACGAGGTCATGTCGGTCAAAGCGCTGATAGACATTGCGGAAATACTGCCGGCCAACCTCACCGCCCTGAAAAAGGTGAAGGGCATCGGCGAGGGTAAAGCCAAACGTTTCGGCTCGCAAATATTGGAAATCGTGAATCGCTATTGTGTGGAAAAAGGCCTGGCCGGCGCGCAGCTCGCCCTGCCCGATCCTGAACCGCCCAAACCGAAAGTGAATACCAAACAGGTGAGTTACGACCTGTTCCGGGCAGGCAAAAGCATCGCCGATATTGCACAGGAGCGCGGCTTCACTGCGGGTACCATCGAGGGGCATCTTGCACACTACATCGGCACGGGGGAACTCGACATCTCCGAACTGATCGAACCGGCCAAATTGAAGGTTTTATCGGCTTATTTGAAGGAGCATTATCAGGGCGAGCTGGCTTCCATCAAAGCCCATTTCGGCGACGAAGTCAGCTTCGGCGAACTGCGCATGGTGGCAGAGTATTTGAAGCGGGAGGGGTAGCGATGTACTCAGCATAAAATATCAAATCGTGAGTCCAACATTCTGGAAAGGATACAGCAATCGGGAACGCCACGCTGAAATCAGCAACATCAGCAGCATCATATCGCAGTTTGGAGACATCGTTGATTTCAAGTTGTTTTCAGATGTCTCCATTTCAATAACGATGGAAGTTTCGGCACAAAATGCCGGCGCATTGCTGGAAGCCTTGCAAGACTGTATCCAGATAGTCGAGGTAACTCCCTTGCCGGCTGCATCGGCGCGGGAAATCATCATTTATCTCAACTTAACGTTCTCTGTAGCTACTGGAAATCTAAAAATAGAAGTACCGCAAGTGCCGGGGTAAACAATGTCTGACCAATGAATAAAAGAAATCATTTGATCAGCCAGGGGCAAGTCCGCACATTGGAGCTTTGGAACACGCCATTTCTGGTGCAGTAGCCATAATTTTGGATGGCTTGCCCGATGAAGAGGCTTTTGTGAAGTATCGTGCCTCGCGATAACACTGGCTTCAGAATGGAAAGTATTTTCTTTCCCGGCTGCGCCTGCTATTCATAAAAATCGTATTTTTGTTTCCTGAAAACCTAAATTTTTAGGATAAATAGAAATGAACTTACTTGACTTTTTGGATAGATTTAGAAAAACGCCCGCATTTTCTGTCCGGGAGGTAGAACAGCTTTACCCCGGTTTTGAGCGGGAAAACCTCCTCAACTGGCAAAAAAAAGGTCATATTATTCGTGTTCGGAATGGCTGGTACAGTGTAAAAGGCCGCATTGCCACCGAAGAGCAACTGTATTGGGTGGCCAATAAAATATACAGCCCGTCTTATGTCTCATTGGAGACTGCCCTTTCTTTCTATGGTTGGATACCGGAGACCGTGTTTACCATCACCTCTATTTCCACACGTAAAACTCAGGTATTTGACACCCCGATCGGGTACTTTCGTTACTCCAGCGTGAAACCTTCCCTTTTTTTCGGCTACCGTTTGTTGATGCCGGATGGTTATGGGACGAAAATAGCAGACCCGGAAAAAGCGCTGCTCGACTTCCTGTACTTGAGGCCCAAAATCACAACAATAGCCGATTTTGAGGGGCTGCGCCTGAACCTCGATCAAATGAGAAATGACATTGACCAAAATAAATTAGAGGCGTACTGTTCGTTATTTGATTCACAATCTCTGACGGAGCGCGTTCGCGTTTTCAAAAACTATCTTTACCATGTTGAGACTGCCTGAACTGCTTGGAGCCTATCCCGCTGCCCTGCGTGTACACAGATCGTTCATACTTCGCGAGTACTTGCAATGTAAAATTCTTGAAATACTGTTTGAAAGCCCTCATGCGAACCGCTTTTGCTTCCTGGGCGGCACATGCCTGCGCTTAGTACACAATAATTCCCGATTTTCCGAGGACCTGGATTTCGACAATTTTCAAGTCACTGAATCCGAATTCGGAGAGGTGTCCGAAGCTATCCGAGCCGGACTGGAACAACAGGGGTATCAGGTAGAAATGAAGCAGGTCATACGGGGAGCATATCATTGTTATATCCGTTTTCCAGGACTGTTGTTTGAGCAAGGGATCAGCGGTTACCGCGAGGAAAAAATCCTCATTCAACTCGACACGGAGCCTCAATACTTTGATTTTCAGCCTGAAAGTTATATCCTGAACCAATTTGACGTGACTACCCAAATCCTTACCACGCCCTTGCCCATCCTTCTGGCGCAAAAATTCACAGCACTTTGCCAACGCAACAGGAGCAAGGGCCGCGATTTTTTCGACATCGTATTTCTCCTATCTAAATCGGTGAAACCCGATTATTCATTTTTGGAATTGAAGCTGGGGGTCTCCAATCGCGATCAATTGATGGAACAGGTACGAGACCTTTGCCAACATCTCGACATGGAGGAAATGGTAAAAGATGTCCGCAACTTTTTGTTTTTCCCGGCAGACGAAAAAAAGATACGGCTGTTTTTGCCTCTTTTGGAACAATCGGACTTTTAATAACCAATCGTCAGCCTCGGCGAACTGCGCATGGTAGTAGAGTATTTGAAGCGGGAGGGGTAGGCTTCAGGAAAACTTATTAACAAGGCCCTTAATCAGTTGTATGGCTCCAAACAAAATAGCGCCCCAAGTGATGATGTATCTACCGCCGCCGGAAGCACTAGACATAGAAACAACCGTGACTATGGTGCCGCCTGCCAGCCACAAAGACCCAAAAAGAATGTCTTTATCGGCTTGAGATTGCTTGGCCTTGGAAGCTTCAGTTTCGACGTTTTTTACCACGATGGCTGCCGTCTCTGCATCCAAGCCTCTTTGTATCAGAGCATTGCGCACTTCGTAAGCGGGTTTTTGTTGGTTGACCAGCAGTTCTACTGCGTATCCGTAGATTTGTTTGACAATTTCGTCATTGCCCTCTTGGGGAATGTTTTGATTTTCCATAGTGAACAGAGTTTTAAATTTTTTGATGAGCAAATTTAGCAGTTTTCAGAATAATTCACGTTCATTTTCAACAATCAAATTGTCTATCTCCTCCTGATTGGCACGATAGTAATTCCATGTTTTTGGCAACAATGCCCCCGCTTCTTGAAGTGCTGTCGGCATATCTCTTTTTTTGCAAAAATATGATTCTTTCCTGAAAGTGCCGGCTATTGATGAAAATCGTATTTTTGATCACTCGTATCTAATTCTTCCGACCATGCAAAAAACATACGCCACAGTACTCCTCTTATTTGCTATTGCAGTCGCATTCTCCGGGTGCTCCGGCCAAGAAGATATTTGCCACCGTTATTTGGATGAAAAGCACTCGCGCATCAATGCAGAGCATGAACAGCTTTACAAAGAAGGTAACGTTTCGGAGGCTGTTTCTTTTGTGAAGGAAGAAATCAAGCGGGATTCAAACAACTATGTAGCAGTAAGTTATCTGGCGGCATATCAATATTTTCTCTGTCAACAGGCAGGCTGCTCTGATGAGGAACTGAAAGATGTGTACGAACTGATAAATCAAGCGCTCGCTTTGTGCAACGACTACCGATTAGGGTATTTCAATATCATTCAAGTGTTGTCGGATATGTCGGCGACCAAGTACAAAAACGATCCCAAACTATTAGAATATCTGGAAATGTACAATTCCCGCTATCCCAAAAACAGCAAAGTCATGTCGGCAGGCGGGGCTGCGTTGTATCGGCTCGGCAGGATAGAAGAAGCGCATCAACACTTGAACGAGGCCATCAGCTTAGACCTCAATGAGGCAGTGGCGTATATCTTTAAGGCCAAATGTTACATGGAGCAAAACGAGCTTGAAAATGCCATGAAATATATCAATCTCGGATTGTCCATTGATTCCATCAGCTTGGGATTTCATGACAGAGGCCACCTCCACTATGCTGCGGGCGATATTGATGCGGCTGTACGCGACTTCCAGACAGCCATTGCTATTGACAGCGATAGATATGAATCTTATGTTGGATTGGGGCAAATTGAATTGGAGCGAAACAATGATACTGCCGCGTGCCGATATTTTGAGATGGCCCTGAAAATCAATCCGGACGATAAACGAACCCATCTGATGATGCGTATCTATTGCCGCAAACATAGCAGTTGAAGGGAGCAGCGGCGATGTGCCTCTCCCTACTCAAAACTTCCCATGCTTCCACACCGAAACCACCAAGCGCAGCGCCAGCAACCCCGAAATAACAAAACCCACAAAGCCCAGCGCCGGAATATTGCCCACGAAAGGCGGCACCTCTGCCAGTACGAGCAGCGAAGAGCCGAGTATGAGCGCAGCCAATAAAATACTGATGGCCATGCGATTAGATACCTCGTCCATCTTGCGGTAGAAGTCGTCCAAGCCCTTGTGCTCCATTTCGATGCGGAGCTTGCCCTCCCGGATTTTGCGGATGATGTTTTCGATATCTTCGGGCAGGTTGGCGGCCATTTGCGTCATGCCGGCCAGGGTGCTGATGGCTTTTCGGGTCAGTTTGTCGGGACTGTATTTGTGGCTCAGGAGTTTGCGTACAAAGGGGTCTATGTTGGCAATGATGTTGTAGTGCGGATCGAGGGAGAGGCCCACGCCTTCAATAATGACCAAGGCTTTGAGCAGGAGCAGCAGGTTGCCGGGGATTTTGATTTTGTAAGCAAAAAACATCGCGTTGAGACCCTCAATGACCTCTGTGCCTTCCAATTGATCGAGGCTGAGACTGCTGTACGTTTCAAAAAACTCGATGATGTCGTACTCCAATTCCTTTTCATTTTCCACCGTGCCGTCGGGCGTGAAACGGAGCAGGGCGGCTTTGAGGCCGTCCACGTCGCGGTTGGAAACGGAGAGCAGCAGGTCGGCCAGCATGTCGCGGTCGCTGTCCACAATGGAGCCCATCATGCCGTAATCAATGAAGCATATCTGGCGTTCGGGCAGCACAAAGATGTTGCCGGGGTGCGGATCGGCATGAAAAAAGCCATGCGTAAACACCTGCTCGAAATACAGATTGATGCCTGCCAGCGCCAGTTCGGGGCCGGTGAAACCGCAACGGGAAATAGCCTCCGGATCGGTGATTTTGACGCCGTCTATGAACTCCATGCACAGGATGCGGTCGGAACAAAACTCCGGGTACAGATCGGGCACATAAATGCCTTCATGCCCGCGGAACTGCTGGGCGAAGCGGCGCAAATTGTTGGCTTCTATGCTGAATTTCAGTTCTTTGCGAATACTGCGCTCAAACATTTTGACCAACTCCATCGGCTGGAAAGCCTGGTACTGCGGGAAATAAGCCTCCATGAGGCCGGCCAATTGTTTGAGGATGTGGATGTCTTCTTCGATGGTGACGTCTATGCCGGGGCGCATGATTTTGAGCACTACCTCTTTGCCCCCAATCAGCCGGGCGCGGTGTACCTGAGCGATGGAAGCCGAGGCAAGCGGTTGGTTGTCGAAGTGCTCGAAAAGCTCTTCGGGCAGTTTGCCGAGGTCTTCCTGAATGACCGACACGATGTCCTGCGAGGGCACGAACGGCACGCGATCCTGAAAATGCTCCAATTCCGAGAGCAGGGCTTCAGGCAGGACGTCGGGTCGGTTGGCGGCAATTTGGGCAAACTTGATAAAAGTGGTGCCCAACTCTTCGCACACCATGCGGATACGTTCGTAGCGGGTGTACTCATAGACCGGCTTGCCGTCGCGCAGGGGTATGATTTTGTTGAGTTTGGGCAAAAAACGATTGAACGGCGGATGAGCGGCCACGTCTTCAAACCCGTACTTGAGCAGCACAGAAATCACCTTCTCATACCTTGCGAGGAGCGAAGGGCTGTTTTTATGTTTGGCGTTGTTGGTCAAAATTACTTAATCAACTCTTTTACAGCTTTTTTGACATGCTCAAAGGCGGTTTCCATTTCAGACATGAAGTGCTCCAACTTGTCCTCATTTTTCTCTTCGGCGTGGAAGTGGCCCAGCAGTTCGGCCAGCACGGCGTTGAGTTCTTCCTTTTTGGAGAGGGCGTCTTGCTGGTTGTCAAACGAGCTGAGTGCCAGCGGAATACGGTACCCGTCGAGCGCGGTTCTGAACCCATCCAAACGTTGCCGAAGCGAAGCGCCGGCTTCGGCATAGGCATTTTTGAGGGCTGCTTCCACGTCGTAAATGTGGTGCAGCAGCGCGGCTTTGGCCTGATCGTACGCTTCAATGGTGTCGGCAGGTTCGGCCACGAGCAGTTCAGCCAGCGCGTCCATTTTGGTTTCCAGCACTTCGAGGCGCTCGGCTTTGGCCTGTTCTTCCTGTCGGAACCGGCTGCGTTGTTCGTCCACAAAGCTCATAAAATTTTTGCGTTCGCGCTCCAGCACTTCTTTGGCTTCGGCTTTGCCGAGGGTGAGTTGCACTTCGAGTTCTTCAAAAAAAGAACGCGCCTGGTCCATTTTTTCTTTGCCGAATTCAAACATATCCTTTTCCGGTTTCATATCGGGTTGTTTATGGTTCGGCAGTCAATGTACCTGATAAACAACATACTGCGCCATGACAAAAGTCAAACCGGCGGGGTGATTATGGTCATACTCACGGCTCAAAAAAGCCGATGGAGCCGCCTACCCAAGTGCGGTCTTTGTTGTAGCGCACGCCGGTCATGATGCCCTTGCTGAGGCGCACTAAGTTGTTGACGAGCACGGGTTTGGGAGTACCCTTTTCCCACACCATCATCATGCGGATTTCCACTTTGGCGGGATCGTCCAAGGTAGGAACGACGGGTGCGTAGTGCATTTTGCGTTGGAGGATGTAGTTGGCGGGGTCTTGCACTTTTTCTATGTCTTCGCGGGTAGGATTGACGATGACACCCATGCCGGCGAAGGAAAACAGCGGTTTGAGAACGTAGTTTTCCAAGTCGTCGGGGATGGCGCTGAGCTTGTCCAAGTAGTAAGATTTGGGTACATAAGGGCTGTCGAACAGCGGCAGCGTATGCTTGCTGATGCGGAAAAACCAGTTGGGATGCCCGGCCCATTGCACGTCCACATCATCGGTGAGGTGAAACTCGGTTTGCAGTTCAGGGCGCGCCATGAGGTCGTCGAAAATAATGCGGTTATAGATGCGCTCCACCTCAATTTTGCGGCCGTTTTCATTGGTATAATATAAGGTGCGGCCTTCTTTTTTGAGTTTTGTCAGACACACAAAAGGAATACCCAGCATTTCGCGGGTGGCATAAAAATCAATGGCAGTAGTTTGTTTTTCGGGTTCTATTTCCAGCAAGACGACGTTTTCCGGCTTGCTGTCGGCCACAATCACGCGGCGCAAAATATCCCGGTAGCTTTCTGCATCTAAGCCGTTGAACAGGTGCGTGTAGTGTGCGGGTATGGCATCGAAATGTTTTTTGTACAGTTCGGCCAGTACATGCTGGTAGGAAAACAAAGACGGAAATCCCTGAGCTTCCACGAGTTGTGGTATCAAATGGCCGTTTTCATCCTGGCAGATACCGAAGTCAATCACAAAAAACTCGGAGTGTTCCGATTCGTTGGGCACCACCTGTCCGGGTTGCAGGGCGCCCTCCGACAAGGCTTTGAAATCGGGGCGCAAAAAGAGGGAGCACACGTCGTCGCAGGCTTCCACGAGGCGGTCTCGGAGGTCAGTGGGAATAAACACCGGCGTTTCGGCCACATTGAAAGAGGGCCGGTGCTCGTAGCGTTGCACCATTTCCTGAATGAATGCCTCGTAGCGGGCCTGCGTGAAGGCGGCGTTGTAGTGATTGCGCAGTTCGGGTATCATGGTTGGTCGGTCTGTTGAATGGGTTACACCAATTCCGGCATCATCTTTTCCGCTCTTGCCGCCCGCAGCGATCTGCTCAGAAACAGCGGCAGCACAATGCGTTGCGTCAGGCTGATCTTGTCCGGGTCGTTGAGGTGTTCAATCATATCCAAGTATTTTTCCTCAGAGTGATCGGCAATGATTTTTATTCGGCGTTCGGGGTCGGAAAAGTGGTGCAACATACCTTTGGCGTCTGCCTCCGGGTGAAATTGCGTGCCGAAAATTTCGGGCGAAAAGCGCACCGCCATGATGGCCCGCTCCAGCGGCACATTGGGGCGAATCTTCTCCAATGCCAGTATTTCCGCGCCCAATTCATCTATCCGGCGCATATCAGGTTCCACCACCTGCCAGTCGCGAAAATCGGCAATATAAAACGGATTGGGCAGCCCGTCAAAGAGCGCCTCCATTTTGCCGGCCTCGGTTTTGTGTGTTGGAAAGATGCCGAACGAGGGCGTTCTGCGCCGGCTCACCGTGCCGATGCCGAAGTGTTTGCAGGCCATTTGATAAGAGTGGCAAATGAAGAACACATACTTTTTGGGCATCTCGCCCGATGCGTTCCAATCCCACACCTCGTCCATCCAGTGGAAGAATTTTTCGTCCCACACGCCGTCGCCGTCATGGGGGCTGCCTGGTCCGCCGGATGAGATATATACATCGTAGCTCATGTCGGGTACTTCGGCCTTACCGCGCACGTCGAACACATCGTACTCGTAGGCATTGCCGAACATTTCTACCAACTCTTTGATGCGCCCCATGCCGAGGTTGGGGGTGTTGTCGTACAGGTCAAGGACGGCCAATCGTACAGGCTCCATGGTAATATTGCTTTCAAATTAAATTCAGTCGGGGCAGCCTTCGCGGTTGGGGCAACCCTTGTGGTTGCCCTTACCCTACCGTAGTTGCCCCGACTGTTCGTTTAATTATTTCTTCTTCGCCGCCGCCTTTTTCGGAGCGGGGGCCGCATTGGCAGCAGCCGAGTTTTTCACGAACGTACCCCAGGTCAGGTTGTCGCCGCCTTCCTGATGGGCCAGTGCGCGCTCTATGGCATACTGTGCCGAGTGCTCCAGCACCCACTCAAAGTTGTCGTCGCCTACCGAGTGGCGGTCGGCATCGGGGGCCGGGTTGCCGAAGTCAATGGCATACGGAATGCCGTCGCGGATGGCAAATTCTACGGTGTTGAAGTCGTAGCCCAGCGCCACATTGAGGCGGATGGTGTAATCTTCGATGGTTTTGAGCAGTTCGTCCGACACCTTGTGATTGGCCGAATAGCGCAGGTGGTGCGGGTTGCGAGGCTCGTAGTGCATGATGCGCACATGTTTGGCGCCGATGCAATACACCCGGAAATAAGCGTCGAACTCGATGGCTTCCTGGAGGAGCATGACCAACTGGCCGGTTTCGCCGAATTTGGCAAAGAAGTCGTTGGCCGAATCCAATTTATACACATGCTTCCAGCCTCCGCCGGCAAAAGGTTTCATAAACGCCGGCCAGCCGATGTATTGAAACATGCCCTCCCAGTCGAGTGGGAAGGAGAGGTTGGAAAAAGACTCCGCCTTGGTGTCGGTGGGATGATCTCTGGAAGGCAGAATGACGGTTTTGGGCACCGGCACGCCTACTTTTACGGCCACGGCATTGTTGAAAAACTTGTCGTCGGCGCTCCACCAAAAGGGATTGTTGATGACCGCCGCGCCCGCACTTGCCTCATTTTTGAGGAAGGCCCGGTAAAACGGCACGTCCTGCGAAATGCGGTCAACGATGACGGAGTATCCGGTGGATTCGGCCTGCCGCACCTGACTGATTTGCACGGGTTCGGCAATGATACCCTCTACTTTCTTCGAGTTGACGCGCTCAACAAAAGCGGCTGGGAACGAACGCTCCCAGCCGTAAAGAATTCCGATTTTTTTCATGTTGTCTTCAGTTCGGTATGTGAATGAGATGCTGGTTGCAAAATCATTCGGCAAACCTAATGAATTTCTCCCGACAAATGTTCTTGCCGGTTTGTATTTGTATGGAATAAGTACCTGCGGGTAATTGCTCCAACCGCATTTCGTGGAGGTGTTCGCCGGCAGTCTGACGGCCTTTGTTTTCTGTCAAAACGACCCTGCCGGCCATGTCTGAAATGGTGATGACTACCGTCGCATCTTCGGGAGTAGTGTAGCGAATGAACAACTGCTCGTGCGCCGGCACCGGCCAAAGCTCCATACGAAGCAAATGATTCGGCTCTATGCGAGTGCCGCCGCTGGTGGTAAATGTCTTCGAATCAGACCAATCGCTCTGTGTGGTTCCACACAATACCGCTACCTGAAACTCGTAGGTTGTCTGAGGCATCAGCCCCGATACGGTCAGTGATCCTACCGTTGTCGGGCCCGCGGTGATCCAGACAGAAGTGCCCAGCGGGCGGTACCTCCATAGATAATTGGTGGCAGACATACTGCAATTGAGGGTGGCCCCTGTTGGCGCAATGCCTGTTACAAAGAGCATTCTGGCGGTAGGCGGGGTGCAATTCAGGATCACCGTTGTAGTGAAGTTTTGCGTTACCGACCAGGCACTTATAGCGGCGCCGCATTGCACAGCTACGGCATATTCGTATGTGGTGGAAGAGGACAAATTGCCGAGATCGTAAAAGTTCACACTTGTGCTGCCCAGATCAATCCAGGCGGAAGCGCCGGCCTGCCGGTAACGCCACAGATAGGCGGTAACACCGGTTACAGAGCAGTTCAGGCGAGCCGAAGCATCGGTAATATTAGAGACCGATACCTGTGCCACAGAAGGCGCATTGCAGGCAGCGGCGGCTGTGCTGAAGGTTTGTGTGCCCGACCAGTCTGACCAGACACCGTTGGTACATTGTATGGAAACCTGAAATTCGTAGTTGGAAGAGGCGCTCAGGCCATTCACCACCGTAGAGTTGACGGAGGTAGAGGGCAACGTTGTCCAGGTAGCTGCGCCGGCTAAGCGATACCGCCATGCGTAGGAAGATTGACCGGCGATGGAGCAGTTGAGTTGCGCACTCGTGGTGCTGATGTTGGTAGCCGAGATTTGTGCTGCTGTCGGCGCATTACAGGTGGCTGCTCCCGGCGTGGTGAAGCTCTGAGATGCCGACCAGGAAGACGCAACGCCGTTACTGCATTCCAGCATCACCTGAAACTCGTAAGTCGTATTTGGCGAAAGCCCCGATAATGCAAAGGTGCCTTGCGTTGTAGTGCCTAAGTTGTTCCAGGTATTGGCTCCTGCTACCCGGTAACGCCAAGTGAAGGAGGTGGCGCCGGGAGCCGTGCAGTTGAGGACAGCGCTGGAGGTAGTAACATTGCTTGCAGACAATTGCGACACATCGGGCGCATTGCAAACAGGATCTCCGCCTGCGCTGGTAGAAAAGTTTACAGTTCCCGACCAGGCTGTGGTAATGGAATTGCAGACCAATGCAACCTGTACTTCGTAGGTGGTTCTTGACGAAAGTCCGAAGACATAGGTATAATTGACGGTAGTAGCAGGCAGCGTTATCCACGTTGAGGCGCCCGCCTGCCGGTACCGCCACAGGTAGCTGTTGGCGCCGGTAACGCTGACGTTGAAACGCGCACTGCTGCCGGTGATTTCTGTTATAGAAATTTGAGAAGCCAAAGGCGTTGTGCAACTGCCGTCGGTCGTGCTGAATGATCGCGACACGGACCAGGCGCTCCAGGTGCTGCCGCATTGTACCTGAGCCTGAAACTCGTAATTGGTGGAGGCCGAAAGCCCGGTTACGGTGGTCACTCCGGTAGTCGTAGAAGGCAAGTCTATCCAGGTGGCTGCGCCCTGCTGCCGGTAACGCCAATCATAAGCATTGACGCCGCTCACGGAACATTGTAATTGTACGGAGGTGGTTGTGATATTGGATACCGACAACTGTGCCAAGGTAGGCGCGGCGCAGGCAGCCGACAGAGTTGTAAAAGTTTGGGTAACCGACCACGCGCTCCATACACTGCCGCACTGCACCTGTGCCTGAAACTCGTAGGTGGTACCTGCCGCCAGGCCGCTCAAGTCGGCAAAATTGGGTGTACCTGAAGCCAGATCGGTCCAGGTGCTTGTGCCTGCCACACGATAGCGCCAGTCGTAGGCATTCACGCCGGTGACACTGCAATTGATGCGCGCCGATGACGTGGTAATATTGGAAGCGCTCAATTGAGCTAATGTGGGGGCTGTGCAGTTCGTTTCACCGGGAGGCACGCAGCCCAGCGAACTGTTGAGACTGAAACGCGCGCCGCCGGTAGCGAGTACTGCCTGCATACGAGTCTTTTGGCCCGCCGTGAACATGTACATACAGGCGTCGTTGGTGTAGTCCATGTAGTTCATGGTCATTTCCACGGGGGTGCCGGTGCAGGTACTCAGGTGCGGATAAGTCGGGCAGCCGCTGTTGGAGGCGTTGTGTACCGGCGTATCGGCCACCAAGTCGTTGCCGCAGGTTGCATCGCCCCAGATGTGGCGGAGGTTGAGCCAGTGCCCTACCTCGTGGGTGAGGGTGCGGCCCTTGCCGAAGGTGCTGCTGCCGGGGTTGGTCATGGCCAGTGAACCTACCGAATAGTAAGCCACGACAACGCCATCGGTAGAAGCAGCCCCGCCGGGAAACTGTGCGTACCCCAGAATGCCCGAACTGCTGCCGCCAAATGCTACCGACCACACATTGAGGTATTGGTCGCGGTTCCATATTGTGGCGGGTTTCACGGTGCTGTTCACCTGGCTGGTCGTCCAGGTAGCCTGGCTGTACTGCACCCGATTGATGCCGTTGGTGGCTGTGCCGTCGGGTTTGCGCTGGGCAAGGCAGAACTGGATTTCGGTATCGGCGTGAAGCCCCTGAAAAAGGGCGGGCACCAAGCCGGCATCGGTATTCAGTTTTCTGAAGTCGTCGTTCAACTGCTGTAACTGCGCCAGGATCAGGGCGTCCGAAATATTTTCATTGCTGCCTACGGCGTCGCCATTGTGAATGATATGAAAAACCACCGGGATAGTAACCACTGCCCGAAAGCCTACTTGCTCGTGCAAATGGTTGTGGTAGTGGTCATTGTGTTGCTCGATGGATTGCATTTGTTGTTGCAGCGCCGGATTTTGCTGCAGTTGTTCTGTCAGCACATCCATGGTGCCGCAGTTGCGTTGTCCCCACACTGCCGTAAGGGTCAGCAGTAAAAGACTGGTGAAAAAGGCTTTCATTTTGTAAAGTTGTTTGTTTGATGATAATGATGAAAATTTACTTTTGCCCTGCAATCAGGGATTGGATGGGCGTGCAAAGTTAACATTTGCACAACCTATATCAGATATCAGGTGCATTTTTTGCAAGCCAGGTTGCTTAAAAAGAGTGATATGCCAAATTTTTCCAAAGCCATTGCCGGCATTTTCAGGCTTTCCAAGCGCATCAGTTTCAGCCCGCAGGGATTCGCAGAACTGCATCGCCTGCAAAACTTCCCCTCGGTTCATTTACAACGCCAGGTGGTCATTGACGTTTTTGTACCGCCTTCCTACCATCATCAGCCCGAGCGCGCATTTCCCGTACTGCTGCTCAACGACGGTCAGGACATGGAAGCCATCCAAATGGGCGATATTCTGGAACGCCTGTATCAGCAACGGCGCATACCAGAAATTTTAGTCGTGGCCGTTCACACCGGCATCCAACGTTTGGACGAATACGGCATCAGCCAGCGGCCCGACTACAAAAACCGGGGCGCTAAAGCGGCTGCTTACGCTCAGTTTATTACCAAAGAACTGCTGCCCGCCCTGCAATTGCGCTACCGGTGCAGCGAACTGCACGAGCATTGGGCCGTAGCCGGGTTCTCGCTCGGCGGTCTGTCTGCTTTCGACATCGGCTGGAATCACCCGCATATTTTCAGCAAAATCGGCGTATTTTCCGGCTCCTTCTGGTGGCGTTCGCAGGTCTTTCAGGAACATAACCCCGACGGCCACCGCATCCTGCACGAACTGTTGCGCGAAAGTAAAAAAAGAGAACGCCTCCGTTTTTGGCTCCAAACCGGTACCGAAGACGAGGCTTCCGACCGCAACCACAACGGCATCATTGACTCTATTGACGACACGCTGGATGTAATCCGCGAACTCAAAGCATTGGGCTACAACGAACAACGCGACATCCGGTACGTTGAACTCATCGGCGGACGGCACGACCTGCCCACCTGGGCTAAAATCATGCCGGATTTTTTGCAGTGGGCTTTTGGTTAATCGAAGATTTCATGCACACATCCGACTCCCTCAACTTCCTCTCCAAACTCACGCTCCGGCGCTGTGCCAACGCTTTGGCCGTGCTCGGCTCGTACTATGCCGCCAAAATCCTGCGCCGCCCCATACAGTGGGGGCTGCCGTTCTCCATTTCCGTTGAACCCACAACGGCCTGCAATCTCCGTTGCCCGGAATGCCCCAGCGGACTGCGCGCTTTCACCCGGCCCACCGGCAACCTCCGCGCCGACTTCTTCCGAAATGTCATGGATGAACTCGCTTCCGACCTGCTCTGGCTCATTTTTTACTTTCAGGGAGAGCCGTACATCAACCCGGCCTTCTTGGAAATGGTCGCTTACGCCAAGAGCAAAAAAATATACACCATCACCTCCACCAACGGCCATTTTTTGGACGACGACAACGCCCGCCGTACCGTAGAATCAGGCCTCGACCGGCTCATCATTTCCTTAGACGGCACCACCCAGGAAGTGTATGAGCAATACCGCAAAGAGGGCCGCTTGGACAAAGTGCTGCAAGGCGCCGCTAATGTGGTGAAATGGAAAAAAGCGCTCCGGTCTTCCACGCCGCACATCGTCTTCCAGTTTCTGGTGGTGCGCCCCAACGAGCATCAAATCCCCGAAGCGTATCGCTTGGCCCGCGAAATCGGCGTGGACGAGGTGAAGCTCAAAACCGCCCAGATTTACGATTACGAAAACGGCCATCCGCTCATTCCCACTCAAGAAAAATACGCCCGCTACCGGCACAATGAACATGGCCGCTACGAGGTCAAAAACCGATTGGTCAATCACTGCTGGAAACTCTGGCATTCCTGCGTCGTCACCTGGGACGGCGTGGTAGTGCCCTGTTGTTTCGACAAAGACGCCTCGCATCGCATGGGCAGCCTTCGCCAACAGCCCTTTCGCAGCATTTGGCACAGCCCGGCGTACCGGCAATTCAGAACGGCCATTCTGAAAGGTCGGGACCAAATAGATATTTGCACCAACTGCTCTGAAGGCTGCAAAGTATGGGTATAACAAAATGAATACAAAAATTTTTTTTCATTAATTCGCACTCTGGCTGCCGTCCAAAAAACAAGCTCCGAATGGTCAACCCTGCCTTTTTTCAATTGATTTTAAAAAAGTTATGAATTTACTTGCATTTGGGTGTGCCCGCGCATTAACTTTGTAGTTCGGTCTTTAAAGAGCGAAACAGGCATTCATCATATCTTTTCAGGATTCAGATTCAGGGGTTTACCCAAATTCGGCGGCCAATACTCCATCATTCGCCGGTGCTCCTGCCTCTTTTGATGCCCCGCTCTTATTGCTGATACTTAAAAACATCACGGGTACCCCCGAACGGGAACTTCACCGTGTTTCTATTGCGCAGCCTGCCGCTATGAGCGTAGTGCCGGGTGCGCGCCGCAACAGTGCAGACAGTATTTTGAGTTTACAATAACAACAGCAGGAAAATGACACACAAGGCAATCCTTTCGGGCAGATTAGAATTCGGCAACGCGCGTAGTTGCGAAAAAGCCATGACGCTCTTTCAATCTCGTTATGAGGTCATGTATCGCAGCGACGTTTTTCTCAAAGTGGATGATGTGTTTCATGTAGAAACCTCTACGCTCGACCTGTATCGCTTCACTGCTCAGGTAGCCGAAAAAACATGGAACAACACCATGAGCCTGCTGGAAGAAGTGTCTCAGTTTGCCATGACCGGCAAAATTGATGCCTGGCTGACCGACAACGGCGAGGTACTCCGCGCCAAATTCATTGAGCCGGTGACCGAAAAGGCTGCTGTTCAGGCATTTCTCAAAGGCCGCGAGCTGATGAAACAACAAGGCCACGAACAAGAGGCCATCGGTTCCCTCAACGATGCCATCACGAAGTATGAACGTCACGCTGCCGCTTACGAGCGCCGGGGCTACGTCAACTATCGCCTGCGCAACTACCCCGACGCCGTGTACGACTATTCCAAAAGTATTGCCTTCAATCCGGCCTGCGCCGAGGCTTATCTCGGCCGTGCCGTAGTATATATTGCTCAAGACAATCCTGCTGCCGCGCTGCCCGACCTGGAAAAAGCGCTCAATTTTTCGGTGCCGTTGCAACCTATTTTCTGGATTGCCCGCCGCCTCAAGGGTGATTGCCACCTCGATTTGGAGCAGTACGATGCCGCCGTTACTGAGTACCAGTTTTTCCTCAAGCGCAAATTCAGCGCCGGCGATGTCAACTTCAACCGCCGCCGCCGGGTATCTTATTATCTTGGCAAAGCGCTGTTGGCATTGCGCAAAAACAAAGAAGCAGTACTGGCGCTTGAAACAGCCCTCAAAACAGATACCCTCGACAGCGCCGCCGCCGAAGCGGATATTCAGAACTGGCTTCAGGAGGCTCGTCAGCGCAGCACCCCTGCTGCCGGATCGCGCGCATCGGTGGCTGTGTAAGTCACATTATGTTTAATCTGGCAAATTTCAGGCAGTACAAATCAGTACGGGCTACGGGTTTCAGTTTTGCAGGCTCGGGGCTGGTATTCGGTACCTGGGCGGCGCTCATTCCCTGGCTCAAATACCAATACGGATTGGATGAGGCTCAACTTGGCCTGCTGTTGCTGTGCCCGCCCTTGGGCATCGTTTTGGCCAACCCCGTTTCCATTTCCCTGTTGGCCCGCTACGGCGCCGTTCGCACCACGCTGGGCGGCCTCCTCGCCGGCGCTTCCATGCTTTTAATATCCATTGTTTCGCCCACGCTGTGGCTCACAGTTCCTTTTTTGTTTTTGCTGGGGGGCTGTATGGCCATTCTCAATGTGGCCATGAACACCTGCGCCGCCATGCTGGAACAGGAAAAAGGGCTGCGCATCTTGTCCACCTGTCACGGATTGTGGAGCAGCGGCGCCATGGCCGGTTCGGCGCTTGCCGGCACCGCATTGGGGCTGGGCATTACCGCGCCGGTTTATGTAGCCGGCTTGCTTGGGTTTGTCATTCTGCTGGTTTTTCAACTCAAACGCCCCATGAGCGAAGTCCCGGAAAAAGCAGCCTCCCACTCCGATACCGACTCGCCGAAAGGATTTACTTGGCCAAGCAGCGCCTTGTGGCTGCTCATCATCCTCAGTTTGTGTACCAACCTGACCGAAGGCACCATCTCGGATTGGGGAGCCGTGTTTATGCGCGAAGAAACCGGCGTGGGCGAGGCTGTAGCCAGTTGGGGTTTTGCTGTGTATGCATTTTTTATGGCCGGCGGTCGGTTTCTGGGAGATGAAATCATTGCCCGGTTTGGCGGGAAAACAGTTTTGCGCGCCGGTGGAATCATTGCCGCCACAGGACTGATGCCCGCCGTGTTTTTTCAACATCCGGCACTGGTGCTTGTCGGTTTTGCATTGGTAGGCGCCGGGGTGTCGTTGGGAGCGCCCATTTTGTATGCGGCGGCATCGCGGGTGCCCGGCATGGCCAAAGGCGCAGGATTAGCCACCATGAATACCTTTGCGATGGCGGGATTTCTGGGTGGGCCGGCGCTGATCGGTTTTATCGCCAAAGCCTTCAGTTTGCCCTTCGCATTCGGCGTGGTGGCTGTGTTGACAGGAATTTGGATTTGGAAGGCGGGGAAGGTGTGAAGTGCTGATTGCCAATCCCGAGTGTTCTTGATTCAACGGCTGAGACTGTTTTATGAAATATTGTATCCGGTGGCGCGTTCAAAACCCGGCGTGTAAGCCCTTTTCATTTTTTACCACCCAATACCTCTTTGCCATGAAATCAATTCAACTTGCTTTTTGCCTTTTTCTATTGATGGCTGTTTTGCCGGCACAGGCTCAAACCTCAAACAGTACCTCGGATATAGAACAAATCACAGCCACATTGATGGATTACATAGAAGGTACTGCCAACGGCGAACCCGACCGGCTGCGGCGAGCTTTCCACCCTGACTTCAAATTATATACGATTACAGAATCCGACAGCCTGAGAATTCGTTCGGGCGAAAAGTACATCTCCGACATCAAGCCCGGCGAAAAGGCCAACAGGATTGGGCGGATCATTTCCATTGATTATGAGAAAGATGCAGCTATGGCAAAAGCGGAAATCGTCATTCCGGGCTGGAGGATTTTTACAGATTATTTCCTGCTGCTGAGGTACGAAGGCTCCTGGAAAATTGTACAGAAAAGCTACACCTGGAGGGCATATCCAAAAGCGGAGGAAAAAAAGTAGCGTACACAACCCTTCGTCTCGCCCGCGTGTTTTCACATCATGCGCGCCGTCCATCTTATCATCGGAATCGGGCTTTTGATCTTGACAGCCTGCACGGAACCTGACACCGGCCATCCCGCACAAACGCCCTTCTCGCCACAGCCTTACGAACATCAGGACCCGCCGGGCTTTGTACCCATGCTCCTACCCGCCGACAACCCGATGACGGTAGAGGGCGTGGAGTTGGGCCGCCGTCTGTTTTTCGATCCCGTCCTCTCTGCCGACAACAGCATTTCCTGCGCTTCCTGCCACCTGCCGGCATTGGCTTTCACCGACGGCAAGGCGCAGAGCAACGGCGTGTTGGGGCGACGGGGTATGCGCAGTTCACCCAGCTTGGTCAATGTGGGCTATTATTACAAGGGCTTGTTTTGGGACGGCCGGGTGATGACCTTGGAAGAACAATCGTTGCACCCGGTAGCCGATTCGCTGGAAATGGCGGCTTCCTGGCCGGAAATCGAACAGCGGCTGCGCAGTCATTCGGAGTATCCGGCACTGTTTCGGCGGGCGTTCGGCATCCCAAAGGCGGGGGAGATCAATCGCTATTGGGTCGGCAAAGCATTGGCCCAATACCAGCGCACGCTCGTGAGCGCCGATTCAAAATTTGATAAAAAAACGCGCGGCGAAACGACCTTCACCGAGATGGAACAACGCGGCTGGACCATCTTTTTCGATGCTTCGCCCAGCGTACCCAATTCCGAGTGCGGGCATTGCCACATTGATCCGCTGTTCACTACGCTGGAATTTCACAACAACGGCTTGGATGCGCCTCGCGATCCGTTCATCTTCCCCGATCCGGGCCGCGGCGGCGTCACCGGCAACCGCTTCGACAACGGGACTTTCCGCGTGCCCACCCTGCGCAACATCGCCCTGACGGCGCCCTACATGCACGACGGCCGCTTTGCCACCTTGGAGGAGGTGATAGACCATTATGCTTCCGGCGGTCACTACGCCGACAATCTGAATCCCAACATCATGGAATTGAACCTCGACGCCCGCGACAAGGCCGCGCTCATCGCTTTTTTGCACACGCTGACGGATGATACGTTTTTGGCAAAGCATGCCGGAGATGGGGAAGGCGTCAGGTGAGAATATAGTCTTCAGGGATTGGAAAGAAACAATGAGTTTGCAAAAAAACTGTTACCTTCATCCATGAATCACCGTCTCAATACCGCAACAAAAAAATGAAACTAACATGAAAAAGCAACTATCTGTCCTCGTTTTTCTGCTCATCGGCCTGGCCGGAACGCTCTCTGCCCAAGTGAAAGAAATGGAGAAAAACATGGTGCTGGGGCTTCAGAACGCCTTGGTACTCGACATTCCGCAGGCCGACGACAAATTGGTGGCCCGAGTGTGGAACAACTACGTAAAAGACTATTACAAAGGCAAAAACAAGCAGGTGAAAGGCGGCGGCGAGATCATTTCTTCCGAACTGTCGGTGCCCTCGCTCAATCCCGGCGGAACCGTTGATTTGTACGCCTTGCCCGAAAAAGCAGGCAACGATGTGCGCTTTGCACTCTGGATCAAAATGCCGCAGGGTTTCCTCAGTAGCCATGCTTTTCCCGATCAATACCGCGACGCCGAGGCTCTGCTGAAACGTTTCGGCGTGGAAGTGAACAAAGAGAAAATCCGCATGGAATTGGCCGATCAAGAGAAAGAAATGGCCAATCTCGAAAAGGAAATGAAGCGCCTGCAAGCCGATAACGCGAAGTTCCACAAGGAAATAGAGGACGCCAAGGCCCGCATCAAAAAGGCAGAGGAAAACATCGCGCAGAATGAAAAAGACCAGCGGCAGGCGGAGGACAAAATAGCCAACCAGAAAAAGAACGTGGAGGCCGTGCGCAGGCGCTTAGAGCAGCAACGCTAAGCGTTTTTTGCGCATCTTTGCGGGGCACAAAATTGCGCTGCCATGTCCAACCAAACAACCGATACCATACTGATGGTGCGCCCGGCCCGTTTCGGGTACAACGAAGAGACCGCCGCCAACAACGCTTTTCAGACCAATGATCGCAGCCGCTCACAAAGCGAGATCGAACAAGCCGCACAGGCCGAATTCGATGCCTTTGTTGAGCGGCTGCGCGCTTGTGGCGTGCGCGTCATCGTGGCGCAAGACAGCCCCGAACCGGCCAAGCCGGATGCCGTGTTTCCCAACAATTGGGTGAGTTTTCATCACGACGGCCACATCATTACTTACCCCATGTTTTCACCGCTGCGCCGCCTTGAACGCCGGGAGGAGGTGATCGCTCAAGTATTAGAGAGTGGGTTCAGGGCCGACCGACGCACGCATTTGGAAACATCGGAAGCCGACAACCGCTTTTTGGAGGGCACCGGCAGCATGATTTTAGACCACGACCATCGTCTGGTGTATGCCTGCCTGAGCCAACGCACCGACGCGGCATTGCTCGACGACTATGCCCGGCTCATCGGCTACCAAGCTGTTGCTTTCCACTCCACCGATGCGCAAGGGCAGGATGTGTATCATACCAATGTGATGATGGCGTTGGGGGAAACCTTTGCCGTGATTTGTTTAGACTCGGTGAAGGATGCCGCAGAAAGGGCCATGCTGGAAGCCCGGCTGACCGGTACCGGCAAAACGATCATTGACATCAGTTTGGATCAGATGAACCGCTTTGCAGGCAACATGCTTCAGGTGAAAAGCACCGACGGCCAGGCGTTTTTGGTCATGTCGGAGCAGGCTTTCAAAAGCCTGACACCGGCACAAGTGCTTGCCATTGAGGCGCATACAAGTATCTTGCACGCTCCTTTATACACCATTGAGCAGTATGGCGGCGGCAGTGCGCGTTGTATGTTGGCCGAGGTGTTTTTACCCAAATAGTGTTTGTCTTTATAGTCCGATAGCTGCGTTACGCTCGGCCCCAAAATCCTCATTTACGACCAGTAAACTCTGATTTTGGGGCCTTCGCAAGCCTTGCTCTCGAACTCTAAAGTCCAAACAAACGACTAAATTCACAGACACAAAGTAGCGCGGCGAAAATGAAGGTTTTTTTCATCGCGCCTTAGACCAGATATTTGGTTATCAGGATTTTTTGCCCGACTTATTGCCGGCTAAGAAACCCCAGCCGCCGGAACCGAGCAGGAACCCGAAATCGTACCAGCCGCCGCTGTTGTTGACGGCGTAGATGGCTACCGAGTCGTTGAAAAGGCCCACAACGAAGCTGACGGGCGTAATGAATCCGTGCAAGAGGCCATGCAAAAATCCATATTGTTGGCCTTTCAGACATTCCTGAACAGGCTCCACGCCGGCGCAGGATACCAGCACAAAACCGAGCACGGCGACGGCTGCAAAACTCATCAGGCGAAGAGGGAAGCGGTTGGTTCTCATGGTTTGGTTTATTTTGATGTGGGGCAAAGTTGGCCTTCTGACAACAGCCGATTCAAATGTGCTCGACCAAGTGAGCGGACTGGGAGATGTATAGATGCAACTGCCAGACGATGCAATAACTTTGGTCGAAAACAAACACCTCATTGTCAAGGGGCGATAAAAAAATAAAGTGATCATTTTCGTCAAAGGATTAGATAAGTAAACGGTTCATTTTAAGTGTCTTATCTAATCCTTTGGCCTAAAGAAAATGAGCATTTATTTTTGCCCCACTACCAAGAGTGTAAAAGAAAACGAATACCTTTGGCATTGGCCTAAAACACATTGCCATGCCAAGTGAACAAGAATCCATACGCCTGTTGGAGGAAAAACTTCAGGCGCTCATTGCCCGGCAGGAGCATCTGACGGAAGACATAGCGCAGTTGCGCACCGAAATCAACCGGGTGAAAACAGGCGTTCGCATGGCGGCATTGCCCAAAGACGAACTGCTCAGCGATTGGGCGCCCGTTCAAGGCGGCATGTTTGAATCGGACAGGCCCGCCGCGCAGGTTCCGCTGCTGCCGAAGCCACAGCCCGAACCGATAAGACCGGAGCCACGAGCGCCCAAGGCCAAGTCTGATCTGGAGAAGTTCATCGGCGAAAATCTCATCAACAAAATAGGCATCGCCATCACCATCATCGGTGTGGGCATCGGCGCCAAATATGCCATTGACCACGAACTTATCAGCCCGCTGATGCGCATTATAGCGGGCTATGTGTTCGGGCTGGCCATGCTGGGCGTGGCATTGCGGCTCAAGCCGACGTACACCAATTTCAGCGCTGTGCTCCTGAGCGGCGCCATGGCCATTTTGTATTTCATCACTTACGCGGCGCATGGATTTTATGATTTGATACCGCAGGGCGCCGCCTATGCGCTGATGGTTTTGTTCACTGTTTTTACGGTGGTGGCGGCATTGTATTATAACATGCAGGTCATCGCGCACATCGGTTTGGTGGGCGCTTATGCCGTGCCGTATTGGTTGGGCGGCGACCCGGAGCGGCCCGTATTGTGGTTTGTTTACATCGCCATCATCAATGCCGGGATATTGATTCTGGCCTTCAAAAAATACTGGCGCACACTGTTCCTTTCCGCGTTTGGGCTGACCTGGCTGATGTTTTCCACCTGGTATGGGTTTTCGTACAAAGAGTCGCTGCACGTTTCGCAGTCGCTTATCTTTTCCACCCTGTTTTTCGGCATTTTTTATGTAGCTTTTCTGGCGCACAAGTTGGTTCAAAAAGCCCCGTTCCACCTCGCAGACATTGCCATTGTGGCGCTCAATTCGCTCATCTTTTTTGGTTTGGGATACAGTATTTTGATAGAACACGATGGGGGAAAGGATTACTGCGGGCTGTTTGCGTTGGCCATTGCCGCTGTTCATGCCGTAGCCGGCCGGGTGATTTATAAACAAAAAGAAACGAGTGCAAGCCTCACCAACCTGGCGGCGGGCATGGGGCTGCTTTTTGCTGCCTGGGCCGTGCCGATACAGTGGGACGGCAATGTGGTGACGCTCGTTTGGGCGGGCGCTGCGGTGCTGTTGTTCTGGACAGGCCGAACGCGAAGCTGGCCGTTTTACGAAGCCGTCGCGTATGTTTTTATGGTATTGGCTTCGCTGAGTTTGTTGGACGATTGGACGAGATATTACTGGGAAGATGGCCGCGCCAATGATTTTCGCACTTTGCTCAATATCCGTTTTTTGAGTTCGGTGCTGTTCCTCGCCGCATTCGGCTACATTTTTCTGCTGAACAAAAACTCCCGCTACCCTTCGGAATGGGCGGTCAAAAACGGCATACGCAGCATTGTCTCCTATACGCTGCCGGCGGTGTTGCTGTTTGTATTGTACAGTGCGTTTTTTCAGGAAATCAGCGATTATTGGGATCAATTGGAGAGGAGTTCGGTCATTGCAATCAAGCACGAGGAGGGATTTACTGAAAAAATATGGAACCCTTACCTGCCTCATTTTCAGGCGATATGGCTGCTGAGCTACACACTTTTTTTCCTCACCTTGCTGGCTGTAGCCAATATGCGGCTGTTTAAAAACAAACTGCTGGCTGCCGTCAACTTAGTGGGATTGGTAATCGTCATTTTTGCATTTATCACCGGAGGTTTTTACGAATTGAGCGAGTTGCGCAGTCTCTACGTCCGGCCCCGACAGCCTGCTTTCTTTCAACCCGATGTTTCAGGCATCGTCGTCAGGTACATTTCGCTTGCGTTTTTGGCCGCTGCATTGATGGCCTGCGGGCGATATGTGAAGGAATATTTTGCACAGCCTCCGTTCAAAATCGGCTTCGACCTGCTGCTGCACCTGTCTGTCCTCATTGCGGCAAGCACAGAGATGGCAGGCTGGATGGACATGGCGCACTCGGCTCAGTCCAACAAGCTGGCGCTCAGCATTCTTTGGGGCGTCTATGCTTTGCTGCTGATCGTACTCGGCATCCGCGCCCGCAAAAAACATCTGCGGATAGCGGCCATCGGCTTGTTCGGCATCACGCTCCTCAAGCTGTTTTTTTACGATCTGGCCCATTTGGATACCATTTCAAAAACCATCGTGTTCGTGTCGCTGGGCTTGCTGCTGCTTGGTATTTCATTCCTGTACAACAAGTACAAGGGGGCGATGGAGGAGTAGAGGGGGAAATGCCGCTGCCGGGAAAGATGTGTGGCGGGGGGAACGAAATAGTAAAGAGGACGCACTGCGCGTGAGGGCTTTTTTTAATGGAGGCTGAAGGGCTGGATTATTCCAATTTTTTTAGTTCCTCCTCCGACAGCCCGGTTTCAAGTACCGCATCTTTGATCGGCATGCCCGTGCGCAGCAGCAGGCGGGCTAATTTGATTCGGGCGTCATGTGCTTGCTCCAGCGCCCGTTCTTCTCGCGCTTTTGCTTCTTCTGCCGTTCGCTTATAGTACGCCTTATCTGCCTCCTGCTGAGCGAAAATGGCTTCCACTTCTTCTTCTGCGCGCAACTTGGCGCGTATTTCTTCCTCCTGAAGTGGCCGCTGAAGGTACTCCGCTATGTCTTCAAAGCCTTCCGGCACCTCTTGCAAATCGAGGATGTATTTTTGTTCCATGACCCAGGCTTGATTGAATAATGTGAGAAATTGCTCAATGCGGCTGCGGCGCTCTTTGGGCAGGCGGCGCACCTGCAAGATACAGGTAGTATGCGTGAGCATATCTATGAAGTCGCTCTGGAGGTCCAATTCCTGCTGGCTCGACATGTCCATGATCTTGTGGTTCACCTTGACGGCGACGTGTGGAATGTCTTCCACATTGTACCCCAGTATGTAAATGGAGATGATGGGCAGGGCACTGTCGTGTTCTACCTGTGTTTCGGGGTCTTTGGCCCTTATTTTTTGTGTGTAGGCCAAGCCGAGATAACTGCGAAAACGCAACACATTGGTGGGCAGCTTGGATTTTTGCAGTTCGATGAGTACGGTTTCCTTTCTGCCGTTTTCATCCAAGATGAGGGCCTTGAAATCCAAACGATACAGGGTGAAGCGCCGGTCTTCGTCTTCTACGACGACTTCTTGTTGCGACAGTTCCAGTTCCAGCACCTCCTTTTCCAGAATGACGGACAGTACCTTGCGGGCCAATTTGTCATTGGACATCAGGTACTTGAAGGCGTGGTCGTATAGTGGATTGGCGATTTTCATCAGGCAAAGTTACGGTATTGTAGGCGAAAAACAACGCGACCATTGCCAAAGTTGCAGGTTTATAAGGTCGTACAAAATCGCCCCCTCTACCTCAGCACTACCGGCCGCTCATTATTCCGCACAGCAAGCCATACCCGCGTGCCATCGGCCAACTGGAGCGGCTGCACCCGCCGGAACTGCCCCGTCAGCGCCAAGCCCGATTGCGCCATAGGAGGCATGGCCCAGGTGCCGGCGCCTTTGTTGAGCAACAAAGCGCCATAGGAAGCATCGTAACGGCCCATCTGGATATTACATTCGTAAAAATTGCCCAGCAACACAGCATCGGCCCGTTTGTCTGCATTGAAATCTCCGACGAAACCGGCCATGATGGGCGCCATCTGAGCATCGGCGGGCAAGGCAGCGGGTTTAAACTTTCCATTGCCCTCGTTTTCAAAGTAATAGGAATCCAGCGTATGCGCCACATACTTTTGAGCTTTGCGCAATTGCTGCTTGCTGAATATGTCGTTGAGGCCGGCGCGGGCAAAGTCGGCGTGTTTTAAATATTTCTTTTTCACGCTCACCAACTGTTTGACGATCTCGTCGCGGGTGGCAAACAGGCGCATTTCGCCGGCATAGTAGTAGCACAGCAATTGCTCCGGCTGCCCGTTGTCGTCAAAATCTTCGTAATACATCGTCAGCGGGTGTTTTTCGGAGGCTGTGAGGCGGGTGTTTCGACCCAGATTGCCGCCGATGAAGTCCAGATCGCCGTCGCCGTCAAAGTCGCCGGTGATGACGGTGTTCCACCAGCCGTAGTGTTTTCCCAAGCCGGTTTGTTGGTCGCTCAGTAGGTTCAGTTTGCCTTTTTCATTGAGGAGCAGGCGCGGCGCCGACCACTCGCAAGCCAGCAGGAGATCGGCCTGCCTGTCGCCGTTGAAATCGGCCCAGACGGCATCTTTTACAAAACCTATCCTTGCTAAACCCGGCGCTGCTTTGTCGGTCGCGTCTTCAAAAAGGCCCTTGCCGTTGTTGCGCAACAGGAAACTGCGCGGCACTTCGCCGTATCGCCAGGGCGTGGCTCTTGCGCCGAGGAACAGGTCCATGTCGCCGTCATTGTCAAAATCGTTGACGGCAATGCTGGAGGCCGTGAGCGCCACTTCTTTGGGCAGGGCTTGCAGGCTGCGTTCAAAATTGCCTTTGCCGTCGTTGAGGTACAAGCGGGGTAGGGTAGGGGCGTCGCCGAGGTTGTACTCGTTGCCGCCGGAGGCCACAAAAAGGTCGAGGTCGCCGTCGCCGTCCGCATCGAAAAAAGCAGCGTCCACGTCTTCCCAGATGCTGTCTTGCAGGAAAGCCGGTTGTACCGATGGGAGGAATCTGCCGTCTGGCTGTTGCAAATTCAAAATGCCTGCCTGTCTGCGTGCGCCACCCTGATATACATCTTCCAATCCGTCGCCGTTCACATCGCCTACTGCCAGCGCCGGGCCTTCGGTAGAGACGGCGTGCGGAATGAGCGCCTCGCGGTTAAATTCCACAAAATCATTCTCGCGGTGTACGGAATCCAAGCCCAGTTTTTCAGCAGCCATGACAGTAATGAACGGCGCGCCGGATACCCCCCGATTGCGATAAGCGGCATAATCAAAACTACCCGTTGCGTCGGCCTGCTTCAGAGTGATGGTCTGATTGGCAGGTGACTCGCGCAAGGTCTGGAATGCGCCGCCGGGCCACACCACGGTGAGCTCCTGCACTTTGGCTGCGTTGCCCAGACCAATGTTCAGGCGGGTATCGGTGGCGGATTGGAAACCTTTGGTAGCCGATACTTCGTACAGTTGCGTGCCTTTGTCGGTGTTAACGATGACTTTGGCGCCTAGCCCCCAGTGATTGGGCGCATTGCCTTTGAAGCTGATTTTGAGGTGATTGCAATCCTGACAGGCAGACTCTTTGGTGAGATTGCGATACAGCGAGGCTTCGTCGTTCACGTTGTTGATGACCAAATCGAGGTCGCCGTCGTTGTCGAAATCGGCGTAGGCGGTGCCGTGCGAGAAGGAGGGCAGTTCGAAGCCCCAGTCGGCGGACGCGTCGGAAAAGGTGAGGTCGCCGTTGTTGCGATAAGCGAAATTGGGCAGTTTTATTTCCGGCATGAGATCGGCAATTTTGAGGTTGCGGTCGCTGATGACCTCGTCGGCCAATTGCGCCTGAATGCTGTCGGCCACCACATAGTTGATGTAGTCCATGTCGTTGGAGCGGCGCTGTATGCCGTTGGAAATGAAGAGGTCGTTCCAGCCGTCGTTGTCCATGTCCATAAACAGGGCCGACCAGCTCCAGTCGGTAGCGGCCACACCGGCCTGCAAGCCGATTTCGCTGAAGCGGACGCCGGGTTGGAGCGGGTCGTCGCCGGGCACAGCGCCGCGGTTGAGTTGGAGGGTGTTGCGGGCAAACTGGTGCGCGTAGCCGTAGTTGAGCTTGAAGCGATACACGTCAATGGGGTCTTCGGCAGCCGACATTTTGAGCATCACGGGGTCAATAGGCAGCATGTCCAAAGACACGATGTCGGAAAAGCCGTCGTTGTTGATGTCGCCCACATCGTTGCCCATCGAGAAGCGGCTGGTGTGCTGCATGCTCTCGCGAAGCACCTCGCGGAAAGTGCCGTCGCCGTTGTTGAGGTAGAGGTAGTCGTCTTCGTGGAAGTCGTTGCCCACATAGACATCGGGGTAGCCGTCGAGGTTGAGGTCGGCGGTAGAAATGCCCAGCCCGAAGCCGATCACACTGCTGTAAATGCCGCTTTCTTTGGTCACATCGGTAAAAAAGCCGCCGTCATTGCGCAGGAGCCGGTCGGCGGCAGTGGGGTGATTTTTGTACCTCAAATCCTTCATGTAGCCAAAAGTGCCGTTGCGGTGTACGGTGTGATTGAGCATGTACATGTCCAAATCTCCGTCCAGATCGTAGTCGAAAAAGGCAGCCTGCGTAGCGTATCCCACCAGATCGAGGCCGTATTGGGAGGCCTGGTTTTCAAAGACCGGCACGCCATCGGGGTCATTGCCCATGTTGATGTACAACTGGTTGCGCCCTCTGAATTTGAGGTGCTGCCCCAATTGCGACACATAAATATCGAGCCGCCCATCGCCGTTCACGTCGGCCATGGTCACGCCGGTGGTCCAGCCCGGATCGCCGGCCACGCCTGCCTTTTGGGTGATGTCTTCAAATTTGAAATCGCCCTTGTTGAGGTACAGCTTGTTCTCCTCCTGATTGGAAGTGAAATAGACGTCGGGCAAATCGTCGCCGTTCAAATCGCCTACCGCCACGCCGCCGCCGTTGTAGAAATACATGTAATTGAAGATGTTCATGTCGCCGGTGGGCACGAGCTTGTTTTGAAAACGGATGCCGGTTTTGTCGGAACCGAGCAGTTCAAAACGGGGCGCTTCCTTTTTGCCGGCGCAATGGCTTAGCAACAGGATCGCAACAAGAGAAAAGAGAGAAAGTGATTGGTATGGTCTCATTATCAGTGAATTCGATTTTTTTGTACGGGCAAAGTTAGGAGGTAACTTCGAAGTTACCGCCTAACTTCACCATGTCGAAGTTATCTTCTAATCTCAGCCAGAAACTCATCGCGGCAATTCCACGGCCTCTACCGGCCCATTGTTGAATGCGCACAAGGCCACCCGGCGATTGCCCGGCAGGCGCAGCGTTCGGACGGCTCTGGCCTCGCCCTTCCAGCTCAGCCCCGATTTCCAGGCAGGCCAATGGGCGAAATGGCCTTTCCCGTCGTTGATGAGCAGGGTGCCGTAGGAGGCATTGTAAGCGCCCACTTCGGGTTTGACGGCCGAGAGATTGCCCGTCAAAAGGATGTCGGGCAGGCCGTCGCCGTTGAAATCTTCGGGCAGTGCATCGTAAAAAATGCTGAATTGCGCCTCTTCGGGCAAAGCCTGTTGTTGCCAGTTACGGGCGGAAGTTTGCAAAAACAAAGTGGTTTCAAAATGTCCGGCTTCGAGCATCAGCGCGTCGTCCAAGTCGCTGCCGAAAACCGCCTGCACGTCTTTGTCCATGTATTCTTTGTACGAGTTGAATTTTTTCTTCACCATAGGCAATTCCTTGCCGAGGTCGTGGCGCAGAGCCATAGGGAAATACTTGCCTTTTTCCTGAAGACAGAAAATGGGTTCCAAAGCGCCGTTTTTATCAAAGTCCTTGACATACAGACGCAAAGGTGCATTTTCACTGCCCTGAAAGCGGGAGTTTTTGCCCAAATTGAGGCCCAGAACATCAAGCTTTCCGTCGCCGTTCCAGTCGGCAATGCGTACATTTTGCCACCAGCCCGCGCCGGATATGATTGTTGTTTCCGAGGCTGGGAAAGCGCCGTTTTTGTTGTAACAAACCGTCAGCGGCATCCACTCGCCGGCAATGACGAGGTCTTGTCTGCCATCTTGGTCCAAATCGGCCGCCGCTGCGCCGGTTATCATGCCCATCTGCCGGAAAGGCGCGCCTTTGGAGACCGTCACATCGGTGAATTTGCCTTTGCCGTCGTTTTCCAACAGATACCCGGAGGCCGGCAGCCCGTAGCCGTTGGCATGGAGGCGGGCGCCGAAAAACAGGTCCACGTCGTCGTCGTTGTCAAAGTCAAAGGCGACCACACAACTCATCACCTGCCTGATTTTGGGCAATGCCGCGTCGTCGCGCACAAAGCGAATCTGCCCTCCGGCGGACTCGTTGCGGTACAGGCGCGAAGACAAATTGGCCGATTCGTACAAAAACTCACTCCCGCCGGCAGCTACAATCAGGTCTAAATCGCCGTCGCCATCCACATCGGCAAAAACGGCAGCTATGTCTTCAAATACCTGATCTTCTTCAAATTGCGGCACCCGAACACGCACATATTTGCCGCCCCGGTACTGCCACAACTGCCCGGCCTGCCGGTGCGCGCCGCCGAGGTAAAAATCATCTGCGCCGTCGCCGTCCACATCGCCCACTGCCAATGCCGGACCTTCGGTAGAGAGCGCATGATAGAGCAGTTTGTCGCGGTCGAAATCAATGTAGGTGTTCTCGGTGTGTCGGGGGCGGCTTTCGCCAAACATCGCATTGGCGACGGCCAATAAAGGCTTCGCTGCAGGTTTCGGCGAGGGAATATCGGCATCGGTGCAGCCGGCAGCCTTGCTGAAATCAATCGTCAGATTCGTACCTGCCTGCACCGGCCCGCCCGAAGTCCAGCGCTTGCGGTACGGGCTGAAAACGACCACAGAATCGGCTTGGGCGGCAGCCCCCAAACCAATGACCATTTCATAATCCATCGAAGACTGGAAGCCGCGCATGGGCATATTTTCGTAGTACATCATTTGTCCGCCGGCATACACGAATACTTTCGACCCCAGTGCAAAAGTGTTCTTGCCTTCTCCTTGTATTTTGATTTTCAAGGACTTGTTTTCTGACATGGAGTTGCTGCGATTGTCGTACACCAACAGTTTTTCGTTCACATTATTGATGATGAGGTCCAAGTCGCCGTCGCCGTCCAAATCTCCATAAGCCGCGCCATTGGAGTGGGTGGGCAGTGCGAAACCCCATTCCGTCGAGCGGTCTTCAAAGCGCAAACCGCCCTGATTGGCGAAAGCGTAATTGTGAACTTTGGTGGAGGGCATGAGGTCCACAAAGCGTTTAAAATCAATTTTTTCGCCCCGTTCTGCGGCGGCGAGGTTTTCGTCGTTGGCCAAAAAATTGACGTAATCCTGATCGGTCACATCTTTGTAAATGCCGTTGCAGACAAATAAATCCTTGTGGCCATTGTTGTCTAAATCGGCAATGAGCGCGCCCCAACTCCAGTCGGTAGCATGAACGCCCAGCACCTGCGCCACATCGCTGAAGGTGCCGTTGCCGTTGTTGAGTTGCATGGTGTTGCGCATCGCCTGATGGTGGAAACCGTTGCGCAGCGTGAGTTGGTATTGGTCGTAGGTGGTAAAGTTGGTCGTTTGTTTGATGCGCTGAAGGTCTTGCGGCAGCATATCCGTTACAAAAATATCGGGCAGGCCGTCGTTGTTGATGTCAGCCATATCGGCGCCCATGCTGAAATTGCTGGTATGAGGCATGGCCTCGGTGAGCGCCTCCGCGAAAGTGCCGTTTTTGTTGTTGAGGTAAAGATAGTCTCGCTCGTAAAAGTCATTGGAAATATAGATATCCGGCCAGCCGTCCATATTCACATCGCCTACTGTAACGCCCAGACCAAAGCCGATGACGCTGCCATAAATTCCGGCTTTTTCGCTGATGTCCACAAAGCGGCCGTCCTGATTTTCGTACAATTTATCGCCGCCTTCTTCATCGCGGAAGGGCCGGAGGTTGCGCAGGTTGAGGGTAGAAATGGGGCGGAACGAGTTGTTGAGTACATAGCAATCCAGATCGCCGTCGCGGTCGAAATCAAAAAAAACGGCATGAGTGGAAAAACCCTTATCGGCCAGCCCGTATTCGCGGGCCTTTTCTGTAAAAGTGAGGTCGCCGTTGTTGATAAAGAGTTCATTTTCTTTGTCGTCGCCCTTCACATCGCCGGAATTGCAGACGTAAATATCGAGCAAACCGTCGCCGTTCACGTCGGCCATCGCTACGCCGGTTGACCAGGCACGGGTACCCCCCACGCCGGCTTTGGTGGTGATGTCTTCAAAGGCAAAATTTCCTTTGTTGAGAAACAGGCGGTTTTCGCCCTGATTGGAGGTGAGGAATACATCCGGCCGCCCGTCGTTGTTGATGTCGCCGATGGCTACCCCGCCGCCGTTATAATAATTCCGATAGCGAAACACATCGAACTCGCCGCTCAGGCTCAGTTCGTTGACAAACCGAATCCCGGTTGTTTCTTCCGGTACGGCCACAAACAGAGCGGAAGAGTTATTGGTATCGGCCTCTAAAGCGCCGGAACCACTTTTTTTGCAAGCTGAGAGTGCCAATAAGAAGGCAAAGCCGGCAATCCAAAAACTGGCTAAACGCATGATTGCGCGTTTTGGGTGATATCACAAACAGGCAGGGCGAACAGATGACTGCTCGCCCTGACCCATATTCATAAGTTAAAACAATGCCTCAGGGCGATTGAAAAAAATCAATAGCCCGGATTCTGCTTCAAGTTCGGGTTGTTGTCCAACGCAATTTGCGGAATGGGGAACAACACAGCGCGCTCGTTAGACTGCGGCTTGGCATACCATGCCTTGAGGAACTGACCGAAGCGAACCTGATCGTTCCGGCGCCAGCCTTCCCAATACAGTTCGTAGCCGCGCTCGTCCAGAATATTGTCGGCAGTGAGCGTAGCAGTAATGGCTGTAGCGCCGCGGTGCGTGCGAATCTGGTTGATGATGTCGCGAGCGCCTCCGGCATTACCTGTACGGAACAGCGCTTCGGCTTTCATCAGCAACACGTCGGCATAACGCAACAGAATGTAGTCGTTGCCCGGGTTGTCCACGTTGGTAAAGTCCGGCGGATACTTGATACAACGAACGCCTTGGCGCTCATTGGAATACAGCAAGTCCACGTCCACGGTGAAAGCCAAGGGATTGCCGCCGCGGTCGGTGAGGTTGTTACCGTTTTGGTCTTTCTGCTGGCCTTCGAGGAAGCCCGCGCGCAGGCCGCTCACGTCGGTCACACCCGGAATGGCAGCGCTTTTGCGCACGTCGCCGGAACCACTGGCGCTCCACTTGTTGTAGAAATCGGCAATGGTGGTGAAGCCGTTCCAGCCGCTCGGATTCTGATTGTAGTGCGTGGTCATGCGGTGACGGCTCTGGAGGTTGCCACGAGAGTTGCCCGGCGAGTTAACGATGGCAAAGATCATCTCGCGGGACTTCGTAGAGTTGTCTGCTGTGAAGTTGTCCCAGTAAGGCGTGAGTTGGAAACGGCCGGAGTTGATTACCGCATCAGCGTGCTCAATCACTTTCTGCATATCGGGAGCAGCGAAGGTGTAAGGACCTGCCGGGTTGGCAGCCGTAAACACAGCTTTGTTGAGATACACTTTAGCCAGCAGCGCATTGGCGGCGTCTTTGTTGGCTACGCCCGGATTCACATCCTGATAATTGGGCAGATTGGGCATGGCGGCAGTCAAATCAGCGATGATGAAATCGGTAGCTTCTGAACGAGTAAACACTTTAGGTATGGTCAAAATACCTTCAGTAGCTTCGCGGAAGGGAACCGAACCATAAAGGTCGGTAACGAGATACATGAAATAAGCGCGCATAAAGCGGGCTTCGGCAGCAACACGGGCATTGGAGCCTGCGGCAGCGAGCGCTCTTGTAGCCTGAAAAACGCCTGAGTTCAACTGATTCCAGCCACTCAGTACAAACGAGTGAGAAGCATCCCAGTCGTGCGTATGCAACTGGCGCCAAACCCCGAAGTCGCTCCAGTCGGTGCCTCTGGTGGGGCCCATCATCTCGTCGGAGGAGTGCTCCAACAAAGCAAAGGTATTGTCTTGGCTGGCCAAGCCTGTAACTTGGTCGTAAACCCCCCTGAGAGCAGCCGCGGCATCAGGAGGAAGCGGCAGAACATTGTCCACTACGTCTTCGCCCCTTCCATCCTCAACAATATCTTCGAGGTTGGTGCAGGCCGGCATGATGGCGAACAAGGCCACTACCGGAAGGAGAATGAAAAATTTTGATATTCTCATGATTCTTAGATAGTTTTGATTAGTTAAAGCCAACATTCAAGCCTAAAGAAATGGTACGAGCCGACGGGTATGCTGTATAGTCAATACCAAAGGATGGGATGCCATTCAGAGACTTGTCGGTATTTACCTCAGGATCAAAGCCGGTGTAACCCGTGAAGAGCAGCAGGTTTTGGCCTGTGAGGTACAAACGCAGGCTGCTGATGCCTTTCCAGTTTCCTGTGTTAAACGTATAGCCCACAGTAAGGTTCTGCAAACGCACGAAATCGCCTTTTTCGAGGAAGCGGGTAGAAGCTTCGCCGAAGTTGTTGGGGCTTTCCGGGCTGTTGGCCAAATCGCGGCTTACGTTGCGACCGTTGCGCAGGTTGCCTTTGAGGAAGATGGCGTTGGCTGTGTTGTTGTAAATATAGTGCCCGAAAACACCATTAAAGAAAATGCTCAGGTCGAGGTTGCCGAAGGTGAAATTGTTGGTCAAACCGGATGTGAAAGTAGGAATCGGGCTGCCTGCATAGGTTACCAAGTCGCCGTTGGGATAAATACCCAAACCTTCGTTGGTAAAGCCGCCGAATTCACGCAAGTAAAAGGCAAACAACGGAGAGCCACTGATCACACGTTGAGCATAAGCACCCGTAAGACCTTGGCCGTTGATGGCGCCGGTGTTGACAAATGTGGGCAGGTCGCGCACCTCATTTTTCAGGGTAGCTGCATTGAAGAGCACTTGCCAGTTGAAAGACTTTTTGTCTACAACTCTGGCATCCAAGGTTAGCTCTACACCGCTGTTGACTACATCTCCATCAAGGTTGAAAAATTGAGTTGCGTTACCAGGAGCAGGTTGAGCAAAAGTTTGAAGGAAGATCAAATCCTTTGTCACTTTGTTGAAGTAGTCTAACGAACCAGTCAGGCGGCCACCGGCAAAGCCAAAATCAAGGCCAATATTCGTCTGTGTTGTAGATTCCCATCTGATGTCCGGATTAGGAAACTGTACTATGTCGAAAACTCCCGCGTTGTTAGCGCGTAAAATAGCCTTGGAAGCATTGCCGGGGAATTCCTGATTGCCCGTAATACCCCAGCCTGCGCGCAATTTCAGATCATAAAATGCTTCAGGAATGAAGGATTCCTCGCTCAGGCGCCATGCACCGTTGATGGCGGGGAAGATACCGTACTTGTTGTTCGGACCAAATTTGGTGGAGCCGTCGGCGCGTACCGTACCGGTAAAGATGAAGCGATCGCCGATGCTGTAGTTCACACGACCGAAGTAAGACTGCAACTCTTCTACGCTGCGGTCGGAAGCGGCGCGGTAAGCGTTGTTGTTGTCTTGTGCATTGACGCCGTCTAAGTTGTCCACCAATGAAATCAAGTCCGTCACAAAGAAACGAGCTTGCACCCAGTCGCCCTGATTTTGGAACTCCTGATAGGAAAAACCTGCCACTGCGTCTATTGTGCTGGACCCCATGGCCTTTTTGAAGTTGAGTGTGTGCTCTACTACGCGGCTGGAGAGGTAGCGGTTGTCCACAATGGCGCGGCCCTGGCCCTGAATGTCGTTGAAAGCCAGTTTCGGAGAAATACCCGTGCGGCGCACTGATTCCGCATTATCCACACCTACGTTCAGTTTATAAGACAAACCGGAAGCAATGTGCCAGGTAGCGCCGATATTGGCCAAAACGCGGGAGGTGGTACCGTGGTCGTCAATATATGCCAGAAGTGCGAGCGGATTGCGGAAGTCAACTGATTGCGGGAAAGTGCCGTCTGCGTTTACTGCCCGGCGAGTCGGGTTGGCTTGCAGCGCAGCGCCGATCAGACTGCCTTCGAAGCCGGCATTGTTGGTGATGGGCGCGTAATCGTTGTTCAGACGGGAAGCCGTCATCTGCACGCTGAATTCGAGCTTGTCGTTCAGCATTTTGTGGCTGGCGTTCAAACGACCGCTCAAGCGGCGGAGGGCTGTGTTTTCCACCACGCCTTCCTGATCGAGATAGCCCAATGAAAAGCGGTACAGCGTTTTCTGATTGCCGCCGCCGTAGCTGAAATTGTAGTTCTGAGCAATGCCCGTGCGGAAAATCTCTTCCTGCCAGTCGGTAGCGCCGCCGAAATTCACCGCCTGAGCATTGGCGCCGGCCTTCACGGCAGCGTCCACATACTCATCGGCAGAAAGCAGGTCGTAGCGCTTCAGCACATTGGAAACACTGGTCTGAGCTGAGAAAGTGGCGTTAGATGTACCCACTTTACCTTTTTTAGTGGTGATGAGTACTACGCCATTAGCGCCACGCGAGCCATAGATGGCGGCTGCGGAAGCGTCTTTCAGGACGGTCATGGTTTCAATGTCTTCCGGGCTGAGGAAGTTGAGCGGGTTGCGGGCAGAAGACGAACCTGCACCGAAGTCGGTACCGCCGGCACTGTCGTCGCGGCCATCCAGGGGCACGCCGTCCACCACGAAAAGTGGGTTGTTTCCTGCACGAACGGAAGATGTACCGCGAATGCGGATGTTGACGCCTGCGCCCGGCTCGCCGCTGGCCGCTGTGATCTGTACACCGGCAGCGCGGCCCTGAAGCAGTTGCTCAGGAGAGGCAATGACCCCTTTGTTGAAGTCTTTGTCGCTGATGGCCACCACAGCGCCCGTAGCATCGCCCTTGCGCACCGTGCCGTAGCCTACGACCACCACCTCGTCGAGGAGGCGACCTGCGGAGAGAGACACGTCCACTTTGCTGGATGCGCCGATGGCAACTTTCTGGGAAGCATACCCGGTGTAGGAGAATTCCAACTCGGTAGCACCTGCCGGTACAGACACAGAGTAGGTACCGTCAATGTCGGTAATCGTACCTGCGCTGGTTCCGACCACCAATACGTTGGCGCCGATGAGCGGTTCTTTGGTTGCTGCATCCGTCACAATACCGCTGATAGTACGTTGGGCCATCGCCCAAGTTCCCAACAGCATAAACGCGACCAGAAGCAACCCTTGAGAAAAGTAGTTGACTCTAAGTTTCATACATTAGGCTGGTTTTGGTTAAAAAAAAATTACCTGTTTACTCTTTTATGTTCAATGGGAATACCATAAGTGTGTTTCACAGAGCTGTGATTTTCAATGGCTTTGGGAGGCAACTTGTCGCTTTTTGTACTTCAAACACTAAGACGGCGGCAAAAGTGAGGAAATAGTTCTGAATTTGCAATGCACCACTGCATTTTTTTTTTCTTTGTAAAAAGTACGAAATAATATTGCGAATTTGCAAAATTGCATCTTGTACGTTTACTATATAATACGTTAACGATCAAACACAAATCATGCTGCTTAGACTGTGGTTTTTTGCCGGGCTTTTTGCCGGCGTCTCAATGACGGCCCTGTCGCAATCGCCCGACCTGATTCTTCGCCGCAATGTGGATAGAATAGACATCCCTTTCGAGTACGAAAACAATTTCATCATCGTCAATGTCATCCTCAATGATTTGCTGCCCCTGCGTTTTATTTTCGATACCGGCGCCGAGCATACCATACTCACCCAACGGGATTTCACCGATATTCTGCAAGTACAATACGGGCGCCGTCTGCCGCTGATGGGGTCGGATCTCAGTGTAGAATTGTACGCATTTCTGGCTATCGGCGTCAAGCTCAACGTAGGCGGCCTGATAGCGCCCAACAGAACCATTCTTGTTCTGGAGGAAGATTATGTGAATTTTAAAGAGTTTGCCGGCGTGGACGTACACGGCATCATCGGGTCCGACTTGTTCCGACGCTTCGTGGTACGCATCAATTACAAACAACAGATTATCTCGCTTATCAATCCCGTCCATTTCAAACCACCTGGAAACAGGTACATTGAAATACCGGTGGAGATGATCCGCAATAAACCCTATATCAAGGCCTCCACAATCATTGCCGGCAAACAAGTCAACGATTATAAATATTTGGTGGACACGGGCGCCGGTATGGCCATCCTTATTTATACCAACACAGACCCCTCCCTGCATTTGCCGCCCCAGGTAGTACGCAGCCGTCTGGGCATGGGACTTGGCGGAAACATTGAAGGCTTTCTGGGGCGTATCGGGTATCTCCGCTTTGCCGACATGGAGATGAAAGGCGTCATCACCAATTTTCAAGACCTCCCCTTTCCAGATGACACGCTGCGCACACAACAGCGCAACGGCATCATAGGCAACCAGATTCTGAACCGATTTGTCATGATTTTTGACTATCCCAATAGCAAACTGTACGCCTCGCCTACTTCGAGAGCAAAAGCGGTTTTCAAAAGCGAAAAAAGCGGCATGCTCTTAGCTGCATCCGGGAAACGCTTAGATACTTTTACGGTGTTTGACGTTTTGCCCGGCAGCCCGGCAGCGAGTGCGGGCATACAGGTGAACGATCAGGTTCGCTCTGTCAACGGTTGGCCTGCTTCGGTGCATACGCTGGAAGAACTGACCAATAAGTTTTATGGAAAGGCCGGAAAAAAAATGAAGGTGGTCATAGAAAGAAACGGGGTGCGGATGTTGAAGGTGGTAGTGCTTAGGGAGTTGATATGATAAGCTGCGAGCTATGAGCCGCGAGTTTGCCCAACTAAAAACGCGGATGCTGCCGGGCTTGCCGACAACATCCGCGCACGCAGATGAAATCAATTCAATATCAGTGCATTAACCTGCCAAAAGCGGGGCCAGAATCAATGCTACGATAGACATCAGTTTGAGAAGGATGTTGAGCGAGGGACCGGAAGTATCCTTGAACGGATCGCCTACGGTGTCGCCCACAACAGCTGCTTTGTGCGGTTCGGAGCCTTTGTAGTACGTCTTGCCGTTGATGTCCACGCCACCTTCAAACATTTTTTTGGCATTGTCCCAGGCGCCGCCGGCATTTGATTGGAAAATAGCCATCAACACACCTGCGGAGGTAACGCCGGCCAACAAACCGCCCAGCATTTCCTTACCGCCGAGGAAGCCGATGAGTACCGGCGACAACACAGCCAACAAACCAGGCAATATCATTTGGCGGATAGCCGCTTTGGTGGAAATTTCCACGCAACGGCCATACTCGGCTTTGCCATCGGCAGCATGGAATACATTGCGATCTGCCTCGCTCCACTCGTCCATTTCTTTGCCGTCGTTTTTGCGCATTACATCGAGGGCCTTTTTCAGTTCAGGAATGTCGTTGAACTGACGGCGCACCTCCTGAATCATATCCATAGCAGCTTTGCCTACAGCATCCATTGCCATGGAAGAAAACAGGAACGGCAACATAGAACCGATGAGCAAACCGGCCATTACCTGCGGGTTGGAAACGTCAATGACATTCACCTGTGCTACCTGCATGTAAGCTGCGAAGAGTGCCAGAGCGGTGAGTGCAGCAGAGCCAATGGCAAAACCTTTACCGATGGCGGCAGTGGTGTTGCCTACTGCGTCGAGTTTGTCGGTACGGGCGCGCACTTCTTTGGGCAGTTCGCTCATTTCAGCTACACCACCGGCGTTGTCGGCAATGGGGCCGTAAGCGTCCACCGCCAATTGAATGCCGAGGTTGCTGAGCATACCAACAGCCGCAATGGCAATGCCGTATAGGCCGCCAAAGTGATAAGCGCCGATGATGCCCGCCGCCAAAATCAAAATAGGCACTGCCGTTGATTGCATACCTACGCCGAGGCCGGCAATGATATTGGTGGCAGAGCCGGTAACTGACTGGTTTACAATGCTCTTAACCGGGCGGGTGCCGGTGCCGGTGTAAAACTCGGTAATCATACCGATGCCCAAACCAGCGAGCAAGCCAATCACTACCGCGAAGAAGATACCGGTAGAAGAATACTCTGTGCCGTTGAATGCCCAGGTAGCCGGCATCATCCATTTTACTACAAACCAGGTAGCCGCCAGCATAACCGCGCTGGAGAGCAGTTCGCCTGTATTGAGCGCTTTTTGCGGGTTGCCGCCTTCTTTTACTTTTACAAAGAACGTACCGATGATGGAAGTTACAATGCCTACGCCGGCCAGAACCAATGGCAGCAGCACGGCGTTGAGGCCATTCATTTGCAAGGCTGCTCCCTGAAACTCAGTGAGGCCGATGAACGCAGCGCCCAATACCATCGTACCGACAATACTGCCCACATAAGATTCAAACAAGTCGGCGCCCATACCGGCTACGTCGCCCACGTTGTCGCCCACGTTGTCGGCGATGGTAGCGGGGTTGAGCGGGTGGTCCTCGGGAATGCCGGCTTCCACTTTGCCTACGAGGTCGGCGCCTACGTCGGCAGCTTTGGTATAAATACCTCCGCCCACACGCGCAAACAAGGCGATGGAGGAAGCGCCGAATGAAAATCCGGTAAGTACCGTGATGACGCGCGTAACGTCTTCAGCCGTGCCCGTGCCGAACATGTTGCCATAAACGATGAACAATATGCTCAAGCCCAGAACGCCCAGGCCTACTACGCCCATGCCCATGACGGAGCCGCCGGCGAAGGCTACTTCAAGCGCTTTGCCGAGGCTGGTGCGGGCGGCGTTGGTGGTGCGCACGTTGGCTTTCGTAGCAACGCGCATACCGATGAAGCCGGCCAGCGCAGAACTGATGGCGCCTATAAGAAAGGATACGCCCACCAACCAGGAGGATTTCTGAGCATCGGCAGAAACCGCCAGCAATACGGCTACTACGGCTACAAATACTGCCAAAACGCGGTATTCGGCCTTGAGAAAGGCCATGGCGCCCTCAGAAATGGCCTTGGCAATGCGGTGCATGCGCTCGGTGCCTACTTCTTGTTTGCTGACCCAGGCAGACCGCCATGCGACGTACAATAAACCCAGTACACCCAGTACCGGAACTACATACAGGAGATTTTGACCCATGATTGACTATAGTTTAAAGTGGTTTCAGAATAGAAGACCGGAACCAGGTCCTGCCTTTTGTTGATTGCGGGCGCAAAGCTAATGTTTATTTGTTTATCGGCATATTGTTTCGGATTCCGAATTTCGGGGTTCAACGTTTCGCGTTCCGGGTTCAATGTTTCGGGCGGGAACCTTAAACCTTGAACCCGAAACCTCCCCATTAAACCTTTCCCTATCTTTGAAGTCAAATTCACAAAACACGGTACTTGGCGTATATGTCCATTTCAACTCCCGACGAGCAGATACTCGCTCTGATGCGCAGCAACGGCGGCATGGAGCGGGGGCTGAAAATGCTGATGGACAAGTATCAGGCGCCCTTGTATCGGCAACTGATGCGCATGACCGGCAACCACGACGACGCCAACGACCTGCTGCAAAACTGCTTCATCAAAGCCTACCGGCACATCGGGCAGTTCGAGGGCAAGTCCAAATTGTCGAGCTGGTTGTATCGCATAGCTGCCAATGAGGCCATTACGTTTTTGAACAGCGTCAAACGCAGGGCGACCGACTCCATGCAGGCACACGAACACTTGAGCGCCTCCATGCAGGCCGATGCGCCGATAGACGCCGATGCGCTTCAGGAGCGATTGAGATCAGCGATCAGCGCGCTGCCGGAAAAGCAAAAATTGGTCTTCTCACTGAGGTACTACGAGGAGATGCCTTATGAAGAAATGTCGAAAACGCTGGGTACATCGGTAGGAGCGCTCAAAGCATCTTACCATCATGCTGTAAAGAAAATTGAAGATTTTTTCCATGAAAAATAAAGCCATGAGCGAACATACAAACAAGGAAGCGCGAGAAGAACTCGCCGGTTTGTCGCCCTTGCTGAGCCGCATCCGGCAGTCGGAATCAGCCATTGAAGCACCGGAAAATTACTTCCGCGATATGCAGCAGGATGTACTTTGGAGATTAAAAACGGAGGTAACTGCCGCGCCTGCACCGGCTCGCCCGACCGCATGGGAGCGATGGGCCGCCGTGTTTCAGGTTTTCAAAAGGCCGTCTTATGTGGTGGGGTTTGCCACAGTGGTCTTAGCCCTCGTTGCTGCATTTTGGATTTGGTCGCCGACTACTAACGACGCCGGCGCCTCCTTAGCCTCGCTTACCGAGGAAGAGACTTTGGCCTACATTGAAAACAACATCGAAGATTTCGACACGGATTTGTTGGCTCAAACCATTGCCGGCAATACTTCCTGGACCGGCGCCTCCGGCCTGAGCGGAGAAGATGCCGACCGATTGCTGGAGGAATTACTGCTGGAGTTGGAGGCAGACTCTTTGGAAAAACTATTCTAATCACCACAATACCGCGACATTATGAAAAAATGGATTTTCAGCATCGCCCTTTCCCTCATTGCATTGGCTGCATTGCAAGCACAACCGCGCCCGGAAAGAGGCGGCGGCGAGCGCGTAAAAGCCATGCGCACGGCCTTCATTACCAACAAATTGAACCTGACGCCCGAAGAAGCGCAGCAATTCTGGCCCTTGTACAATCAGTTTGAAGCCGAGCAGAAAAAAATCCGCGACAAGTTTGTGCCGGCCAAAGACCTCATGTCTATGTCGGATGCCGAAGCGGAGAAGTTTCTGAACAACCAGTTGGACATGGAACAGGAACTCCTCGACCTGCGCAAAGACTACCTGCAACGCATGAAAAAAGTGCTGCCGGTGCGCAAAGTGGCCATGCTGCCGCGTTTGGAGCGCGAGTTTCGGGAGGAACTGTTGGACAATCTGCAACAAATGCGGGCCAATCGCGGCGGAGCAGCCCCGCAACGCCCCGCGCCGCGCAATTGAGATTATAGAAGTTACGGGAAAAACAGGAAGTTTAATGGCTGCAGGTCGGGTGTGAAAGCGCCCGGCCTGTTGGTGTTTGTTACCGACACTATGGCATTGGCGTCCACTTTTATGGTGAGTTTTTGGTCGTAGTTCTTTTCGTCCCCAATTGGTTCAAATCAATGTATGCTATCAATTCATCGTGGGATAAGGACTCCCGGAACTGGTCATAATTGACGGTCACGCTTGATTCCATAGACTGGAGGTGCTTGTTGAGAATGGCCTCCGTTTCCACGCGCTTGTTGTTGATTATCGCTTCCTGCTTTTCCTGCGTTTTGCAGTCCAATGCTGTGAACAGCAAGAGAAAGAATGAGATGATCATGGAATGCTCATCGTCTGACTAGTTATTTGTTTTGATGGGCTTGAAGCCGTTTTTTACAGCGCCAATTATGAGCCTGCCTGTGGATAGCGACAACAACGAAGGCAGCCGGGCTGACGCCGGCTGCCGTAGATAATTGCCTCTATTTATTTCTTTCAACGCTTGCTCCCAAGACGCCTTTACAAGGTTCTAATGCCTTTTGAAAACCTGAAGAATACGCTTTGTTTAAAGAATCGCAGGAGGCTCGCAAATCTTTATTGGCTTCCAAAAACTCCTTTAACTCTTGACCTGTGTAGCTCTTGATCTTTTCTTGGAGTTGATCACATCCGTTTTTTCGATTTTCAAGAATAATATTATTAGAGTAGGCAGTCATACTTTTCAGACAGGCTTCTAATTGAGCGGTATTCATTTGCTCAAGCACGGCCTCATCTTTGAGAGCGGCATTGAATTGCTGCCAGTTGACAGGGCCGGCAAGATTTTCAGAAGAATACTTCGCGACCAGAGCTTCCACTTCCATGCGTTTGGCATCCAGCACGCTCTCCCTGTTGTTTTCAGATGTTTTGCAGGCACTGACGAGGATGAAAGCGAGCAATGCGAAGATAAAAAAGGATTGATTTTTCATGATTTTTTATTTTTTTGAGATTACTGACAATTTCTGCAAGTGTAACAAATGTTGCTTAGTTCCGCGCTATTTCTTTCCCAGATATACGGTATTCCGATCCAAGAAATAACTACGTCGTATGAGCAAAAAAAATCACCACAAATCGAGGAAACTCGACAATCACTATCTAGTGTAGAAACAGAGTTTATGTACGAATTGGTGTATAAATTCTGTATTGACACGGTAAAATCGAGAGAAATGCTAATACCATGACCACTTCCAGTACCAATACTAAATCCACAGCCTGCTATTCCGTTAGGTTGGAGAAATACGTTGCTTTGAAATCCACAACCGGACAATCTACAGACTATACTACAAGAGCCATGAATACCTGACGGTACAGTTGAGAGTACCCGTGTAGTCGTACATTTATGCACATCTAAGCTTTCACAAAAAGACTCATTATCACCTTCCCCCGGCCCACTCGAACCATTACCTCCACCACTTCCACCGGAGCCGCCGCCACTGCCGCCGTCATCATTATCTGCGCTGTCGGTATCGCAAATGAACGAATAGTTGTAGATATCATAGCAGTCCGAGTAGAGGTATTGCATCGTGCCATCCGGGTAAGTGCCATAAATATGGTCACAGTTCTGCCCGGCATAAGTTGTCTGGACATAGCAGGATTTGGGGCTGCCTGCCGTCTGCCCCCGGACATTGTTGTTGGACAGCGCCCTGAGCGCCTGCACCAAATCGCAATCTACCTCGCCAAACAGCGTTCGATTGAAGAGTACTGACAAGGCAAGCACATCACGCATACCGGGCATGCCCGGTGTACCCGTCGCAGCAGAGGCGTACGGAAACGGGGTTCCGGTATCCATCACGCCGTACCTGAACGTAGCACCGTCCTTTACGGCTACCAAAATACCCGTTATGGCATCGTCTTCCGGGCGAACCATTGGTATCAGGGCGGTCTGCCTACCGGCTGCTGTGAAGGTTTTGGCCTGATCCCAAACGGCATAGCCATAATCGTCTTTGAGATGAGCCAAGCGCACCAGATTTCTGTTGTTGGAAACGCGCATACCGGCAATGGCCTGATTTACAAAGCCAGGCACAGGCTGAAGCGGCGCAATAATCCGTGAGTTTAGCGACCGGGCTTGCCCGTGATTGAAAAACGGATCGGAAATACTGCCCTGCGCCCGGAGTCCCAACGCAGATGAAAGCAGCATTAAAATAACCAGAATTTTTTTCATAAAAATAGAATGTTGAAAAGGTTTGTCCCCTACTTGGCCATTACAGGCGGAGCCGGTTCGGGTGCTTTGTCCGCCGCCGGATATACCGGCCATCATGGTGCGGAGCAGGCTCGTCTCGTGCGCGGTGTGTTGTACAATCTCACATATATGCAGCCCGCGCCGGGCTTGTCTGCTCCTGTATGATACAGCATTCACGACGATTCATTCCCATTCGCGACTTTTCAAAAACCCAGCCGCCACAGCATCCCGCGCTGCGCGCGGCCGGGGTTCGATTAAAGTCGAATTCAACACGCTTTTGGCTGCGCTGCATACCAGATACAGGGCTTTGCGGCATGGCAAAGCAATCCCCTCTCCGGCAAAACCAATATGGAAGACGGTACCCAAAAGGCACAGGCGTTTCCATACGGCGCAGGCCGCAGCAGTGTTGTTCAGACAGTGTTGTTGAATTCGTTACTAAAACTTTTCCCTTGTCGCGGGATGACTCGGGAGGTGTCGTGTTGTTCAATACATTGTCGTTTTCCAATCCGAGGTCTTTTACCGGGTTGTTCGGAAAAACGATATGTCAAAGATAAAGTGCCTGAAATTTAAATACAAATATTTTTTCGTTTTTTTTTTTTTTACACATTCAATATTTTACCAACAACAAACACCGCCATTGAAAAGTGCCTGAATGTACTTGAAATGTATATAGTACCGGCCACCCGCCATAATCATATTATCTTTGCGCCTCAACCAATTCGGCCAAGTATGAACGGAGGAGCCATCACAGCGCAGGTATTGAAAGCCCACGGAGTAGAGCGTATTTTCACCCTGTGCGGAGGGCATATTTCGCCCATCCTCGTGGAGGGTGAAAAAGCCGGTTTGCGCATTGTGGATGTGCGCAATGAAGCAAGTGCTGTTTTTGCTGCCGACGCAGCCGCCCGTCTCAGCGGAATACCCGGCGTAGCGGCGGTGACTGCCGGGCCGGGCGTGACCAACAGCATTACGGCGCTGAAAAACGCGCAAATGGCACAGTCGCCCCTGCTGCTCATCGGCGGCGCTACGGCTACCCTGCTGCGGGGGCGCGGCGCGCTGCAAGACATAGACCAGATGGCATTGGTGCGGCCGCACGTTAAGTGGGCGCTGCGGGTACGGCGTTTGTCGCAATTGGCAGGCGCCCTGCACAAGGCATTGCATATTGCCCGAAGCGGCGTACCCGGCCCTGTTTTTGTAGAAATACCGGTGGACCTCCTCTACGACGAGTCGCTGGTGCGCGAATGGTATGCCCAAAAAACGAGCCGCAAAAATACCCTCTTGGAAAAACTGACCGCCTGGTACATCGAGCGGCATTTGAACCGCCTGTTTTCAGGAGGGGGCAAAATCGGCGCTCCGGCCACGCCCGCCATTCCGCGCGCGGCAGAATCGGCCATAGAGCGCACGGCAGCCCAATTGCAGCAGGCCCGCCGCCCGGTGTTGGTCATCGGCAGCGGGGCCATGTTGTTGCCGCAGGAAATCGTGGCGCTGACCGAGGCGTTACCGCGATTGGGTATTCCGGTGTATGTCAGCGGCATGGCGCGGGGCTTGCTGGGCAGGGAGCATCCGTTGCTGCACCTGCACGAGCGCAAAAAGGCCCTCCGCGAAGCCGATCTCATCATTTTGGCCGGCGTACCCAGCGATTTTCGTTTGGACTACGGCAGCCACCTCAGCCGAAAGGCCGTAAAAATAGTAGTGAGCCGCCATCGGGAGGAACTGCACAAAAACCTGCGCGGCCACCGGGCCATCCTCGGCGATCCGGGCAGATTCCTCATTCGCCTGTCTGAAATTAGCGCGCCCCGGCCTGAATGGGACGAATGGAAATCGCAATTGCAGGATTGGCAGGCCGCCCGCGAGCAGGAAATAGCCCGGCAGGCAGGCGCAACGGTAGGGCAGGGCATCAATCCTGTGACGCTGTTCATGGTGCTGGAGCAAATGCTGCCGCCCAATTCCATCCTCATAGCCGACGGCGGCGATTTTGCAGCTACGGCCTCCTATACGCTCCGGCCCCGGCAGCCATTGGGCTGGCTCGATCCCGGCGTGTTCGGCACCTTGGGCGTAGGCGGCGGTTTTGCCCTCGGTGCAGCGCGGCGCTATCCCAACCATTATATATGGATCATTTATGGCGACGGCAGCGCAGCGTACAGTCTGGCCGAATTGGATACTTTTGCCAAAAATGGCTTCAAAGTGTGCGCCATCATCGGCAATAACGGCTCTTGGGAACAGATTGCCCGCGATCAGGTGACTTTCCTCGGCGCGGCCACCGCCACGACCTTGCCCCGCTCCGACTACCACCGCATTGCCGAGGCGTTTGCGGCTGCGGGCGAACGAGTGGATCATCTGGAAGCCTTTGCCTGGGCGGTGCAGCGCGCCATTCAGCATTTGGACAAAGGGATTCCTTACGTCATCAATGCCGATATTGGCAGCACTGATTTTAGGAAGGGGAGTCTTTCGATGTAGTTTTGGAGACCCGCTGATAATAACAGATAAAAACAAAGACATGGAAACCAACGGCAATCCTTTTTTGAACATAAAGGCGGAACTCAGCCCGTATTTCAGCATCATGGGCCAGGCTTCGGACACCATTCTGGATGCGGAGGTGTCGTCATATCCTATTTTTATAGCTGCCACGCAGGAGGTGCCGATCGGGGTATTGCTCATGCGTGCCGACAATGGCTGGCAGGTGAATGCTTCTACCTTGGAGGAGTTGGTAGCCCGGCAAGTGGTCGCGCAGGATCATGTCGCGGATTTCAGGATGGTGTATAAAGACCCCCGGCAGTATTTTTGCGTATTTGCGGTGAAGGACGAGGGCAGTAATTTTTTGTTTATACCGAGGGAGGGGTAGGCGGTATGCGGCTCCACGCTGCACGCCGCTTTATCGTTTCTCCGGGAACAAAGTCGTCAAACCATCCTCGCTCGCAGCGCACACTCCGCGTTCGGTGATGATGCCGGTAACTAAGCGCGCCGGCGTCACGTCGAAGGCGAAATTGGCGCCGGCACTGCCTTCCGGGCAAAGCAGCACCTCCTGAATACGCCCCTCGGCCCAGCCTTCGATGTAGCGCAGTTCGCGGTCGTCGCGTTGTTCGATGTTGATTTCCCGCAGCCCGTCGCGAATGTTCCAGTCAATGCTGGAAGAAGGCGCTGCCACATAAAACGGCGCCCCGTTATCCTGAGCTGCCAATGCCTTGAGATAGGTGCCGATTTTATTGGCCACATCGCCGCAGCGGGTGGTGCGGTCGGTGCCGGTGATGACCAAATCCACCAAGCCATGTTGCATCAGGTGGCCGCCGGCGTTGTCGGCAATGAGGGTATGCGGAACGCCGCGCCTGCCCAGTTCAAAGGCCGTGAGCCGGGCGCCCTGATTTCGGGGCCGGGTTTCGTCCACCCACACATGAACGGGAATACCGCGCTCCTGCGCCAGATAGATCGGAGCGGTGGCTGTGCCGTACTCGATACAGGCCAGGAAGCCCGCGTTGCAATGCGTGAGGATATTGACCGGCGCGCCGTTTTTTTGTCGGGCGATGGCCTCGATCAGAGGCAAGCCGTGTTCGCCGATGCGGCGGCAGGCATCTATGCTGTCGGCGGCACATTGTTGGGCGAAAGCCAGCGCCTGTTGTTGCCGCTCCGCAAGAGAACCGGCCTGAAGAATGGACTGCGCAGCCTGATCGAGCGCCGCAAACAAGTCAACAGCGGTGGGTCGGGTGGCAGCCAGCATGGATTTTTGTTGTTGGTAATACGATTCCACACTCGCAGCGGGTTCGTGCAGAGCCGCCAGATACATGCCGTAAGCAGCCGTGACGCCGATGAGCGGAGCACCGCGCACCAGCATCTCCCGGATGGCGTGGGCCGCATCTTCCGGGGTATGCAAATCCACCATGACTTCTTCAAAAGGCAGGCGGCGCTGATCGAGCACCTGCACAACGCGCTCATTGGCCGGATGTAATCGAATGGTCGTCAGTAGTTTGCTCATTTGCCTTTAAACACCGGTTTGCGTTTTTCGATAAAAGCGCGCACGCCTTCCTGAAAGTCTTCCGTTTGGCCGGCAGTCGTTTGCAGGGTTTCTTCGAGTTGCAGTTGGGTTTCCAGGTTGTTGGTCATGGAGGCGTTGAAGGCGCGTTTGGTGAAGCCCAGCGCGGCGGTCGGCATCTGTGCCAGGGTGAGGGCCAGCCGTTTGGATTCCTCCTCCAGATATTCATCCGGCAGCACTTTGTAAATCATTCCCAGCAGTTCGGCATCGGTTGCGTTGATGCGGTCGCCGGTCATGGCGAGTGCCAGGGCTTTTTGAAAACCAATGATTCTGGGCAGGAAAAAGGTGCCTCCGCTGTCGGGAATGAGGCCGATTTTGCTGAACGCCTGAATGAAGGAGGCCGATGCTGCCGCCAGAGTAATGTCGCAGGCCAGCGCGATGTTGGCGCCCGCGCCGGCTGCCACGCCGTTGACGGCGCATATCACGGGTTTCTCCATGCGTCGGATGGCGAGGATGATGGGATTGTAGTGCTCTTTGAGGATATTGGTGAGCGAAGGGCCTTGAGGATCAACGACTTCCTGCAAATCTTGTCCGGCGCAAAAAGCCTTGCCCGCACCGGTGATGAGTACGGCGCGCACGGCAGGATCGGCGGCACAGGCTTCGAGATGACCGATCAGGCGCAGGGCCATTTCCCGGTTGAAGCTGTTGTAAACCTGCGGGCGATGGAGGGTGAGCGTGGCCACGCCTTCCGAAAATTGGTACAAAATGGAGGCATCCATAATTACAATGGTGTAAGTTGTCAAAGGGGCAAAGGTAAAAAAAGGTATCCTTTTCTCAGCCCGGCAAATAGATGGGTATGAATGGTTAGAGGAGCAGGATCAACATCAGACATCACTACTTCCGAACACGCTGAAGCATTCCATTGTACGCGAGTCGCAGGAAATTTTCAGCATCGGAGGATCCATATAAGCCGGGGTAACTGCTCCGGCTTTTTTCGTTTTTCAAAAAAAGTGGGACCACCTTTAGTAGTGGGGCAAAAATAAAGTGTTCATTTTCTTTAGGCCAAAGGATTAGATAAGGCACTTAAAATGAAACGTTTACTTATCTAATCCTTTGGCGAAAATGATCACTTTATTTTTTTATCGCCCCTTATTGCCAAAGACTTCGGTTGGCCGTAAAACATTTCATTTTCCCCTCCATTGCCTCGTCGCAACTAAGTTATTGCCTATCTTGCGACAAAATTTGCAACAATGAACACTCGACTTTCTCTGTTCGCAACGACTGCGTTGCTCATCGTTATGGGGATTGAAGGTTTTTCTCAGGAAACCCGGCTTCTCCGACAAGCCACGATTTCTGCCAACCACATTGCCTTCGTTTATGCCGGCGATGTATGGACGGCAGAATTGGACGGAAAGAATCCCCGCCGACTGACTACCCACCCCGGCACAGAAGGCAATCCCTACTTTTCTCCCGACGGCAAATGGATCGCTTTTTCCGCCGAGTACGATGGCAACAACGACGTCTTTGTGGCGCCGGTGGAAGGCGGCGAGCCCCGCCGTCTGACCTGGCATCCTCAGGCCGACATTGCCAAAGGCTGGACGCCCGACGGCAAGCATGTGCTTTTTGCTTCCGGCAGAGAAAATGCACCTTACCCCTCGCCGGATCGCTTCTGGAAGGTATCGCCCGACGGCAAAGGTTTAGAGCAGGCTTTGCCCATTCCGAGGGTTTGGGAGGGCAGTTTTTCCCCGGATGGGAAACGCTTTGCCTATCAGATGATTATGCCCTGGGAAAATGAATTTCGCAACTACCGCGGCGGCCAAAACAACCCCATCCGGATCATTGATCTGGCGAATTTCGAACAAATAACACTGCCCTTCGACGGTGCCAATGACCGGGAGCCACAATGGGTAGGAGATGAGATATTTTTTCTTTCCGACCGGGATTTTGCCATGAATATTTGGTCTTATAATTTGAATACCAAGCAATTGAAGCAAGTTACAAAATTCAGGGATTTTGATTGCAAAAGCCTCCGATCGGGAGCAGGCAAGCTCATCTTTGAAAACGGCGGCAGGCTCTACACTCTTGACGCCAAGGGCGGTGAACCGAAAAAACTCACCATCACAGTGGAGGGAGATTTTCCCTGGGCGCGGCCACACTGGGAAAAAGTCGGCGCCGGCATTGCCGAATACTCGCTGTCGCCGGGCGGCAAACGGGTGTTGATGTCTTCCCGGGGCGATGTCTTCAGCGTACCCGCCGAAAAGGGCGATATCCGCAACCTGACCACGAGCTCCGGCGTTGCCGACCGCAGCCCGGCCTGCTCGCCGGATGGCGAAAAAATAGCTTATTTCAGCGACGAAAGCGGAGAGTATCAATTGTTTATCGCTGATGCCTTCGGAAAAGTGCAGAAAAAAATAGCGCTGGCCAATCCTACCTATTACTACACGCCCGTCTGGTCGCCCGATTCGAAATACCTGGGGTTTGGCGATGCTGACCGCAACCTCTGGTACCTCGATATCGCCACGGGCAAGGCCACGCTGGTGGACAATGAAGGCTCGGCGCACCCCGAGCGCAACATCGCCCCCGCCTGGTCGCCGGACTCAAAATGGATAGCCTATTCCAAACGCCTGGGAAATGAGTTCAACACCATCTTCGTCTATTCTTTGGAGCAGAAAAAAGCCATGCAGTTCACCGACGGCATGTCGAATTGTAAAGCGCCTGTCTGGGACAAAAGCGGCAAGTACCTCTACTTCCTCTCCAGCACCGATTTCGCCCTCGGCGTGGGCTGGCTCGACCTGAGTTCTTACAGCCGGGTTTCCACCCAGAACGTCTATGTGGCTGTGTTGTCCAAAAAAGAAGCATCCCCGCTGAAGCCGCTGAGCGACGAGGAGGAAAAGCCCGACACCACTAAAAAAGACACAGCCAAGATCAAGGTGAACATTGACTTTGACGGCCTCGGGCAGCGCATACTCGCTCTTGATTTGCCCGCCAAAAACTATTTCTACCTCGGCGCAGGGGAAGAAGGCGTGTTGTTTTATGGAGAATGGCAGGTGGACCCGAACACCACGTTCCCCGCCACTTTTGCCGTTGGCAGGTATAAAATGAATGAGCGCAAATCAGAGGAGGTCATGGGCGGCCTCACCCGTTTCGATATCAGCGCTGATGGAAAAAAAATACTTTACGGCACATTGGACAACACCTGGGGTATCGTGGACGCATCGGGTACGCCCAAGCCCGGCGACGGCAAACTCAACCTTTCCGAGATGCAAATGAAGGTGGACCCTCTGGCCGAAGCCAGGCAGATATTCAGGGAAGCGTGGCGATATCAGCGCGACTTTTTTTATGTAGAAAATGTGCATGGTCTCGACTTGGACTGGGCATGGAAAAGCTACTCGCCTTGGGTAGAGCATGTGCGCCACCGTTCTGATTTGAACTATATTCTCGACATTCTGGGAGGTGAAACGAGCATTGGCCACTCCTTTGTGGGCGGCGGCGATTATCCCGATGTGGATCGGGTGCCGGCCGGTTTGCTCGGCGCCAATTACGAAGTAGTCAACGGCAAGTATCGCTTTGCAAAAATTTTCAACGGTGAAAACTGGAACCCAACGCTCAAGGCGCCGCTCACGCAGCCTGGCGTGGACGTGAAGCAGGGCGACTATCTGCTGGCGGTGAACGGAGTGCCCCTGGATGGCGCTACCAATATTTTTGCACATTTCGATCGGACGGCAGGCAAGCAAACCCGCCTGTTGGTGAACAGCCAACCGAGTACTGACGGCGCTCGGGAGGTTGTGGTTGTGCCGGTTTCGGACGAGAGCGGTTTGCGTCAGCTCGAGTGGGTAGAGTCCAATCGCCGCAAAGTAGACGAGCTCTCCGGCGGCCGGCTTGCCTATGTTTGGGTGCCCAATACAGGTGGCGAAGGCTACACTTATTTCAACCGCTGGTACTTCGCTCAGAAGGACAAAAAAGGAGCCGTGATTGATGAGCGATTCAATCAGGGCGGCTACATCGCCGATTATATCATCGAGGTGCTGTCGAGAACACATTATGGCTATTTCAACAACCCTGTGGGCGATAAAACGCCGATGCTCACGCAGGATGCGGCTATCCACGGCCCCAAGGTGATGCTCATCAACGAAATGGCCGGCAGTGGCGGCGATATGCTGCCTTTCATGTTCCGCTTCAAAAAAATCGGCCCGCTCGTCGGCAAAAGAACCTGGGGCGGCTTAGTGGGTATCTGGGATGTGCCGGGTCTTCTGGACGGCGGCTACATCACCGCTCCACGGGGTGGTTTCTTTAATTTGCAAGGCGAATGGGACGTGGAAAACATAGGCGTCGCCCCCGATATTGAGGTGGAAATGGAGCCTAAATTAGTCAATCAGGGGCGCGATCCGCAGCTCGAAGCCGGCGTCAGACAAGCCCTCGAAATGTTGAAAACGCAGGAACTGAAGCTGATACCACAACCTGTCGACCCGGTGCGCGCAAAACGGCCCAGAGGCAGATGAGGAGAAGTTCAGGAAGGAGAATCAATTGGCCATGATCTGGAAATCAGCGGTAAGACGATGGAGTTTTGTGGCAGTGGCTGCCTTGTATGCACTGCTTTTGTTCGGTCGCCTGACGGCACAAAATACAATTACCGAAAAGGCTCCTGCCTACTTGCAAGGTTTACCTGTTATTCGGAATTATCCTCCCGAAGTATATGCCGCCCACAACCAAAACTGGGCTGCCGTGCAAGACCGGCGCGGCGTGATGTATTTCGGCAACAGCTACGGCGTGCTGGAGTACGACGGCGTGTCGTGGAGATTGATCAAATTGGGGGGCAGGCGCATTGCCCGCTCGCTGGCGATAGATGCCGGAGAGCGCATTTTTGTAGGAGGCTACGGCGATTTGGGCTATCTGGCGCCCGACGAAAAAGGCCAACTGAAGTTCGTTTCTCTGATGCCGGAGATGGAAGAAAGGCATCGCAATTTCACCGATGTTTGGCAAACCATCTCCACGCCCGACGGCGTATATTTCCTCAGTTCGCAATATATTTTCAGGTGGGACGGCCGCAAAATGCACACGATACGGGCGGAGAGCGCTTTTCAGTCGGCGTACTACATTTACAACCAACTCTTTGTTTTTCAAACAGATAAACCCGTCCGGCACCTCGTTTCCAATGCTCTGAAGCCGGTTCCCGCCGCCGCCTCGTTCAGTGCCTCCGACATCACCGCCATGATTCCCTTACAAGAGCAACAGGAGCGAAATATGCTCATCGCCACCCGCGGCAGAGGCATTTTTCAATACGACGGCCAAAGCGCGCCCACCCCTTTTCTTACGGAAGCGCAAAGCCTGCTCGCCGAGGGGCAGGTTTTCAGCGCTATTGCCCTGTCGCATGGGCGGTACGCCTTCGGCACCATGCTCAGGGGCGTTGTCATCACGGATGCGAGGGGACGCCTGTTGCAACACTTGAACAAAGCTTCCGGCTTGCTCGACGATGCGGTGTTGTGTCTGTACGAAGACCGGCAGCAGGGCTTGTGGACGGGCCTGCAAACCGGCATTGCACGCGCTGAAACCGGTGCTTCGCTGAGCTATTTCCGCGAGCGGGAAGGCATGGAGGGCAGTATCTGGGACATGGCGCGGCACGAGGGGCGTTTGTGGTTGGCCACCATCATGGGCTTGTACTATTTGGACGACAGCCCCGCAGTGGTACGCACCCCGCAGCGCATCCGCCGAATGCCGGGCGTATCGCCGCAGTGCTGGAGCCTGGCGCCCTTTGGTTCCTCTCTGCTGGCAGCCGCTTTTGATGGAATTTATGAAATCAAAAACGGACAGAGCCGGCTCATTTTCAAAGAGTTCAGCTTTGCAGTTCACCGTTCGCAGCAAGACTCCAACCGCCTTTTTGTGGGGCTTCGCAGCGGCGTTAAAACCCTGTATTACACCAATGGCCAATGGAAAGACGAGGGGCGGCTGGAGGGTGTAGAGCACGAAATCCGCCATTTTTATGAAGCTCCCGACGGGCGACTTTGGCTCATCGGGTATTTTGAAGGCCCGGTACTCGCCGATTTTTCCAAAGGTTTTTCCTCCCAAGCGCCGCTCAAACGCTACGATACGAAGCATGGCCTGCCGCCTGCCGACCGCATTATTGGCTTTCCCACCGACCGGGGCCTGCGATTTGCCACCTTGCAGGGCGTCTTTGCTTTTGACGAGGCCCGGCAACGATTTTACAGAGACAGCACGCTTGTAGAAGGTCTGAGCGATCCGGCCCTCCCGCTGTTTCATGCCGCCCGCGCTCCCGAAGGGCATCTTTGGCTCACTGCTGACAACAATGCGCAATCGGGCATGGCCTTGTGGCGGGCCGACGGGAAATACGAATGGCGGCCCAACATTTTGCCCCGCATTGCAGCAATGCAGGTTTTCACGGTGTATCCCGACCCACAACAGCCTGGCATTGTGTGGATTGGCGGCACAGACGAGTTGGTCCGGCACGATGCTGCGATACCCGCCCGAACGGCAGCGGCCTATCCTGCCCTGATTCGGGAAATGACCCTGAACGGCGACTCGCTGCTCTATGCCGGCACCGGCGCGTTTCCCGGCGGCATCCAAAAAATGCGCCACTCTCGCCATTCCCTGCGTTTTCGCTATGCCGCGCCCGGTTTTGACGACGAGACAAAAACGGTGTACCAATATCAATTGGAGGGCTACGATGATGACTGGTCGGACTGGAGCGCCGAGACCTACAAAGACTACACGGGCATTCCGGCGGGTCTTTACCGGTTCAGAGTGCGCGCCAAAAACCTGTACGATCTGGTGGGCGAGGCCGCCGAATTTGAGTTTCGGGTGCTGCCGCCGTTTTACCTCAGCGTCTGGGCATGGCTGTGCTACGCGCTGCTGTTTGCCGGCTTGGTATGGCTGATATGGAAGCTGCAAATGAAGCAGGTAGAGAAAAGACATATACTGAAAATCAAGCAGTTGGAGTTTGAAAAACTCAAAGAATTGGACCAGCTCAAGTCGCGCTTTTTTGCAGACATATCGCACGAATTTCGCACCCCGCTCACCCTTATCCTCGGCCCGCTGGAACAACTGAGCGGAGAAGAAAAACGCCCCGCCATCGTGCGGCACTATCAGGTGATGGAATCCAACGCCCGGCGGCTGCTGCGGCTCATCAATCAACTGCTCGACCTGTCGCGGCTGGAGGCCGGCAAAATGCAATTGGACATGCGGGAGGCCGATGTGCTGCCCCTGCTGAAAGGCTGCGCTTTTGCCTTCGAATCGCTGTCTATGAGCAAAAACATCCGCTTGCAGGTGCAATGCGACATTCCCGGAGCGGTGCTGCCTTTTGACCGGGATAAGATGGAGCAGGTATTTACCAATCTGATTTCCAATGCCTTGAAATTCACGCCCGAAGGTGGTGCCGTACAGGTACGCGCTTTTGAAGCCGCGCAGAAGTCTGTGCTCCGCATTGAGGTGAGCGATACCGGCGTCGGCATTGCAGAGGAGCAGTTGCCCCTCGTTTTCGAGCGTTTTTTCCAAAGCGATGCCACTTCCCGGCTTCATGCTTCGGGCAGCGGCATCGGGCTGGCGCTCACCAAAGAACTGACTCAACTGCACGGCGGACACATCGGCGTGGACAGCAGGCCGGGCCAGGGTTCTGTCTTTTTTATAGAACTGCCGGTGCGCTCATTTACCGCCGAAGAAGCTGCCTCCGAAAAGCCGGTAAGCGCGGTCGAAACGCTCCTGCCGCCCTCCTTGCCGACCGAATCCGGCACGCCCGAACTCAACGCCGAAAACACCCTGCTGTTGGTGGAAGACAACCCCGACATGCGCGTTTTCATTCGGGACATACTCGCCGACAAGTTTCGCGTCATCGAAGCCGCCGACGGGCAGGAGGGCCTCGAAAAAGCATTGGAACACATCCCCGACCTCATTGTCAGCGACGTGATGATGCCCCGCATGGACGGGCTGGAACTCTGCGACGCCCTGAAAAACGACGAGCGCAGCAGCCACATTCCCATCGTCCTGCTCACCGCCAAAGCCGACCTCGATTCGCGCATTGCGGGTCTCCGCCGGGGCGCCGACGACTACTTGGCCAAGCCATTCCACCGCGAAGAGTTGTTGCTGCGTGCGGGCAATCTCCTCCTCCAACGGCAACGCCTGCGCGAGCGATACGCATCATTGGAGCCGCTGCCGGCGGCAGTACCCGACCCAGGCATCGAGATAGAGGACGCTTTTTTGTTGAAAATACGCCACTTGGCCGAACCCCGCCTGACCGACGCCGATTTCGACATAGACCAATTGGCCAAGCTGGCGGGCATGAGTCGCAGCCAGATGTTCAGAAAAATCAAAGCCCTCACCGGCAAGTCGCCCTCCGTTTTTATCCGCGACATCCGCCTGCAACGCGCCCAGGAACTCCTCCGAACGACAACCAAAAACGTGACCGAAATAGCCTACGAAGTGGGCTTCTCTACGCCGGCGTATTTTTCGGATGCGTTTGTGGAGGCGTTTGGGGTGCGGCCGAGTCAATTCAAGGCTTGATGCAACATAATCAGTGATTTTTGACCAATTATTGGAAGCCCGCCGAGGGCCTGTGAAAGTACATTTGCTACCGAAAGGACACCAATCCATCGTAGCGTATGCAGTACTTGAACACACGAAAAATCGCCTGGCCGGTTTTCATATTCCTGACCATGATGGCCATGCCGGCAGCCGGGCAGGATGTTTCCCAAATCGGGCAATCGTTCCGGGGGCCGCTCCAGATTACCGGCGGGCTGAATCTGGCCAATAACTTTTACACATCCGACGGTATAGCCGCCCGCCGCGACGCACTGCAATGGCGCATCTTAGCCAATCTCAACCTCAGTTTTGCAGGTATTTCCGCGCCGTTTTCGCTGGCCTTTTCCGATGCCAACCGGCAGTTCAACCTGCCCAGCTACACCTTCACCGGCATCAGTCCTACCTACAAATGGGCGCGCCTGCACCTCGGCGACCGCAGTCTCAATTTTTCCAAATACACCCTCAACTCCATCAACTTCCGGGGCGCCGGCTTCGAATTGCAACCCGGACGGCTGTATGTGGCGGGCATGTACGGACGCCTGCGCAGGGCGGTGGCCGAAGATCTGCTGAGCCAACAAATGCTGGAACCCGCCTATCTGCGCACCGGCTACGGATTCAAAGCGGGCATTACGGGCGTCAACAGCGAGTATCATATTATGGTGTTCGGCGCCTGGGACGATCCCAACTCCATCACGCAGCCGCTGATGCGCGCGGTACTCCCGGCCAACAATGCCGTGGTGAGCCTGAACGGGCGGCAGCAATTGGGCAAAAAATTCAACGCAGAGATAGAATTGGCCCGCAGCGCCTACAATCAGGACCGGCGCTTGGACCCGCTCGCTACCAACGAACGCAAGGCCATGAACACCCTGCTGGGACTGTTGCAACCCACCGTGTCGCTCTTCAACGGTAACGCTGTGCGCGGCAAATTGGCGTACAACACGCGCGGGCTGGGCTTGCAGGCCGGCTATGAGCGCATAGACCGGGGATTCCGAACGATGGGCGCCCTCTTTTTCCTCAGCGATGCGGAGTATTTCACGGTGGGTTTCAACAAAAGCCTGCTGAAAAACAAGCTCACCGTGTTTGCCAACGGCGGTCTCGAGCGCACCAATCTGGACGACTTTGAGCGCAACGGCACGCAGCGTCTGGTGGGTTCGTTCAATACTTCTTACAATCCAAGCGAGCGCTGGAATTTCAACGCTTCGTTTTCCAACTTTCAGAATACCAGTAAATTGCGCACCCTTTTCGATCCGGGTTCTCCTGTTGACAGCATTATTCTGGCCCAAACCACCCAAACTGCCAATGGAGCCGTCACCTACAACCTTCGCAACAAAGACAACCCCAGTTCTATCTCGCTCATCCTCACGCATCAGCGCGCCAACAGCATCATAGACGACGTGATTCAGCCCGATGCAAAATCGCAGTTTTTCAACGGCAGCCTGATGTATTCGCTTTCGCAACCCAAAAGGGATTTCCGTTTCAACGCGGCTTTCAACGCCAACCGCACGCAATTGGCCGCCTTCGACAACTTCGTACTCTCGCCCACGCTGGGCGTCACCAAAGGCTACCTGAACCGGAAATTGCAACTCAACGGCCGCATCGCCTACAATCAGGTGTTTGCGGAAGCCGGCAACAACGGCGTATTCAACTTCGGGCTGGGCAGTTCGCTGTTGGTCAACAAAGTACACACCCTGAGTTTCAACACCAACCTCATCAGCCGCTCATCGGCGGTGGCCGGCATTCAGGGCTTTACCGAGTGGTACGGGCAGTTGATGTACAATTACAATTTTGTGAGGAATGTGAAACTGTTGAAAACAGAGGTGAGGGGTGAGTGAGTGAGGGGTGAGTGTGGGTGATAAAATTTGACAAATCTTCAAGATTTGTCAAATTCAAAATCTGAGTACTCTTTTATATCAACATCCGCCATGCCGAATCTTGGAGATTCAAAAATCTTGAGAATCCTGTTAAAAACACAGCAATGAAAACCATCAGATACTTTACTTTTTTCATGGCAATGCTGCTGCTGAGCGCGCCCGCCCTTCAGGCGCAGGTGTATCCGGTGACGCTGGTGGCGCAGTCGAACCCGCCGCATACGGGCAATCTGGCGGAATTGGCGGCGCCCGGCTTCAACCGGCTTGGCGTGTCCATGATCCTGAACGACCGCAATGAATTGTCGTATCAGGTGCGCTTGGTAGTGGAAATTGAAGGCCAGGGTATCAAGCTGCAAACCCGCGCCGACTTCCAGCCCCGCCCCATCACCCTCAGCTACGGCATACCTGTGCAGGTGCGCGGCGCCGATTTGGCCGAGTATCTGGACATCAACAACTTAGACTTTCAGGGCATCAGCAAGCAGCAGTATTTGCAGCAAGGCTCGCTGCCCGACGGCCTGTATTCCGTATGTTTCACGGTACATGCTTATGGTCGTACCGACGAATCGGCGGCCTCGGCGCGTAGTTGTACGGGCATTGTGGCCGTGCGGCACGACCCTCCCGTGATCCTGGCGCCCATTGGGTTTCAATCGCCCATTTTCCCACAAAACCTCGCCGTGCAATGGCAGCCCCGCCATGTAGCAGGTTTTCCGGTGCAATACACCCTTCAGGTTTTCGAGTTCGACCCCAACAACCAGCTCACCCCCGATCTCATTGTGCAATACACGCAGCCGTTCTTGGAACTGACCATCAACACCGTGACGGCGGCCTTTATCAGCCCCGCCGACCCGCAGTTGGAACTCGGCGGCAGTTATCTCGTTCGCGTTCGTGCTCAGGACATTACGATGCAAAATTCCTTCTACAACGATGGCTGGAGCGCGCCTGAATTTTTCACCTACGGAGAAGCCTGCCGCGCCCCCGACAACATCGCCGTGGAAACGCAAAACGAGAGCAGCATCCGCGTGGAATGGACGCCCCGGCCCGGCTTCAACCGGTATGTGGTGCGTTACCGCGAACGCGACACGCCCGGCGCCAACTGGTACGAGGACGAAACCCTGCTGACAACCCACAACTTAGAAAACCTCATAGACGCCACCGCTTATGAAATTCAGGTGCAAACCCTGTGCAACGGCGACTATCAGGGGCCGTTTTCCAACTCCTATTACGCCGTCACCGACTCTTTGGAAATAGTAGATTTCGACTGTACCGACCCCGCCACCTTCCCGCTGCCCGCCAATACCCGCCCCATTGCCGCTCTCCAATACGGCGATGTCGTCACGGTGGGAGGTTTTCAGATGCGCATCACCGAGGTCACGGCATCCGAAGAAACGCCCGGCGGATGGGACGGCACCGGCCAGATTCGCATCAACTGGATGGCCGGCAAGCGCTTTATTTGCAAATTTGAGGGCCTGATGGTCAATACCGACAAACAGGTGATTGACGGCGAGGTATATGCCTTTACCAAAGGATTGGAAAGTATCCCCGACTGGAAATCGCCGGAGCAAATTCTGGAAGAACTCGCCGAAATGCCGGTAGAAAATATGGCCACCATTTGCGGCACTGATTCAACAGCAGTGAGTACAGGAACACCCGCAGGAGGAACGGGCGCCGGAGCGAGCACGACCACCGGCACAACCACCGCCACTCCGCCGGCAGACTCTATCCCTCCTGCTTTCACACCCTACCCCGACACCAGCGTATATGCCAATCCATTTGCCACCTACGAGCCTGATTCTCTGCCCTTTAATGCAGGCTTGAACGCCGGCGCCAACACCCTGCCTTTCATTTTGGGCGGTTATCCCAATGCCATCGTGATAGACAACATCGTGTTCCGTCCACAGGGCGCTACGCTGAATGCCTACTTCACGGCAGGTTTGCCCGGCACATCCGGCAACACCCCCGACTCAACGGCTGCCTCTACTCCGGCCACTGTACCCGACAGCACCTCCACGGCAGTCGCCGCCGATTCTACCGCCACCGAAGAACCTGCCAACCGCTATGTCGCCTTTCAGGCCATAGACGTTGCGTTCCACCCCGGCGGTCTGCTCGGCGAGGCGCGTATGCAACTGATGACCAACCACTCGGCCAAGTGGAGCAGTAAAATCAGGCTTACCGTTTTGCAAAGCCCCAATTCTTACGTCAGTTGGGATTGCAACGGCTTGCGCGGCATCAGCATAGACGGCAAGGTGGAATTTTGTCCCAGCCTGTTGGTGGCATTACACCCCGACTCGCTCACCGTGGCCCCCGACGATTTCGTCACCGGAACCTTCGTGGCCGCCATGCCCAAATGGGGGCAGTTTGTGGCCGATATGAGCATCACCCCGTTTGAAATTCCTCGCCTGCGCGACTGGGGGTGGGAAGTGCAAAACATGGTCTTTGACTTCAGCGATGAAATGACTCCCGCCAGTGTGGTCTTCCCCGACGGCTACTCCCACGCCGATGTCAACCCCGATTCGCTGGCCGGCGACCTCAATCCCCGCTGGACGGGCTTCTACCTGCGCACCGCCCGCGTGAAAGTGCCGGAGCGCTTCTACGGCTCGCGCGGCGCACCGGTACAGGTGGTCGCTTCTGATCTCATCATAGACCAAACAGGCTTTACGGGCAACGTCACCGGCATCAACGTGCTCTCCCGCGACCGCGGCCGCGTGGGCACCTGGGAGTTTTCGTTGGATACTCTGCAAATCGGCATTCAGCAAAACCAGTTTCACCACGTCGGTTTTGTAGGCACCACCAAAGTGCCCTCTTTTGAAAATGCCTTCCGTTATACCTGTCTCATTCAGCCCGACTCGGCCTATCGCTTCTCGGTGGGCATCGGCGAAGACACCATGCGCCTGAGCGCCTGGAAAGCTGATGTGGAATTGTACGAAAATACCCGCATCGAATTGGACTACGACGTGAGCGAGCGCGAGTTTTCGGCCCGCGCCTACCTCTACGGCATGGCCTCCATGAAGCCCACCGTAGGCCGCGCCGCCCGCCCCACCGACACCCTTGAGGTGGCGAGTTTACAGTTTCAGGACTTCATCGTCAGTACGGCCCCGCCCTACCTCGTCAACATCGGCTCGTGGGAATATTCGAGCGGCAACCAGCAGTTCCTGTCTAAGTTCCCGCTCAGTATCCGCTCTTTCAGTCTGACGCAAGGCGAAGAACCCATCATCGGCGCCGACAGCATACCCCGCACACCATTGGCCCTCAGCATCGGCGCGGCCGTCAACCTGATGGGCACCTCCGACCGGGGATTTGCGGCCGAGGGCACGGCCAGCATATTGTTCAGCGTGTATTTGGACACCGTGCAGCGCAAGCAAATATGGCGCTATGAGGGCGTCCGAGTGGATTCCTTTGCCATCAACGCGAGCGGGGCGGCCTATCAATTGGTCGGAAAACTGAGGTTTTACGAACAAGACGAGGTTTACGGCAGCGGTTTCAGGGCCATGCTCACCGCCACTTTCACGCCGAGGCTGACGGTTTCGGCCGTGGCGCAATTTGGCACCAAAAACACCTTCCGATATTGGTTTGCCGATGCACTGGTGAGTTTCAACCCCGGTATTGCGCTGGGTACCACCGGCCTGAGTTTGTACGGGTTCGGAGGCGGCGCATCGTACAAGGTGGCCAGGGAACGGTTTGCCAACATCGTTTTGCCCGACAGCACCGGCATGTCTGTGCCCGCCAATATGGACAACCAGATCGGGCGCTCCCTTTCGGGAACCATTTATGTACCCGACAGCACCGCCGGACTCGGCATCAAAGCGATGGTGGCTTTGGGAACTGCCCGCCGCGAGGTATTCAACGGCAGCCTCACTTTTGAGATCATTTTCAACAGCAGTTGGGGCGTTCGCAGCATCGGCTTCATCGGCGACGGGCGATTCCTGACCCCGCCGCCTACACCCGGACAGCCCGGCCCGGAACCCAGTCTGCGCTGCATCCTCGATATGTCTTATGATTTTGAACACGAGGCTTTCCATGCCACGCTCGACTTGTACGTCAACCACATGAACGTGGTGAAGGGCGCATACCCGCAAAACTTAGCCGGCCGGGGCGTCATCCATGTGGACCCCAACGACTGGTACATCCACCTCGGCACGCCGCAGCGCCGCGTCATGTTCAGCTACTCACTGGCGGGCCTGTCCAACCTGGCTCGCCCCAATCCGGGCAACACGCCGCCACCCGACTCCTCCGGCCTGCAAATTGACTGGGCCAACGCCGGGCTGTTGCTCACCGTATATTTAGATGCCGGCACCATCCTGCCACCCTTTCCCGACATACCGCAGCGCGTACAAAGCATTTTGGGCGGCGGCAATTTCAGCATCGTGAGCCGCGACGACCCGCGCTTTGCCTCCGGCGGCGGCGTCATGTTCGGCGCTTCGGTAGAATTGAGTATTCCCGACCTGAGCTTCCTCATGTTTTATGCCTCCTTTGGCGCAGGCGCAGGTTTCGATGTGATGCTGCGCGATTACGGCCTCGACGCCCGGTGTGCCGGCAATGAAACCAGCAGCAGCCCCATCGGCATCAACGGCTGGTACGCCACCGGGCAGTTGTGGGGCTATATTGAGGGTTCCGTCGGCATCAAAGTCAATTTGTTTACCGTGAAGGGCCGTTTTGAAATTCTCAGCTTGGCCGTAGCCGCCGTATTGCAAACCCGCCTGCCCAACCCGCTCTGGGCCAGAGGCATTGTGGGCGGCAGATTCCGCATCCTCAGCGGATTGGTGAGCGGCAATTGCCGGTTCGAGTTTGAATTTGGTAAAAAATGCGACATCGTGGGCGGCAGCGAACTGGCAGGTATTGAGGTCATTGCAAGCACAAAACCCGACGGCAACACCGCCGCCGATGTGGACGTATTTGCGCGCCCGCAGGCTACTTTCAACTTGGCGATGGGCGAGGTGTTCGAGCTTCAGGACGACGACGGCAACTACTGGCAGTACCGCGCCAAGATACATGAGTTCGGCCTGCTGAAAATGACCGAAGGCGATGAAGACGGAGAAGCCGTTGCCGGCGAAATACGCTGGAATGCGGCGTCCGATGTGGTGGGTTTCAAACCTGATGACGTATTGGACGGCAACAGCCCTTACCGATTGGTGGTGCGGGTGCGGTTTGATAAAAAAGGCCGTTATGAACAGGAATGGCGGGAGTTGAAAAAACTCAGCGGCAAGTCGGAAGAACAGGAAGCCATTGTGGACTTCACAACCGGCCCCGCGCCCGATTACATTCCCGCCTCCAACATAGCCTTCAGCTACCCGGTGCGCGATCAGTTCAACTACCTCAAGCAGGAAAGCGGGCAGGGCTACATCCAGCTCAAGCAGGGCCAGGCTTATTTGTTCAAAGGCCATCCCAACTGGAGCTACGCCTCCGAGGCCGGCCTGTGGGAGCAAAAACTGCGCATTATGAACGGCAACCAACAGGTACACACCGCCAATTTCAGCTACAACAACAGCACGCGCCGCATCAGCTTCACCATGCCCACCGGCGCCACGACGCTGCCCAACAATGCCATCCTCAGCCTGAGCCTGACGACCATGCCTTTGGTGAATGACGACTCGCTCAACGCGAACATTCAAACCATTCGCAGCGAATTGGTCAATATGCAAACCAGCCCGGCTGACACGGCCTTCACCAACATTATGCTGGAAGAACGCGTAGCCGCCACCGTGCAGCGCGGCCGGCAGCCCAGGAATTTCTACGCGTCCCACTTCCGCACCAGCTTGTACAATACCTTCATACAAAAAATGAATGCGCTGAACATGAGTCAGTCATGGCTCAACCCGGTCTTCCTCGATCCGAATGTGACATCGGGAGCCACCATCAACGATTTCGGCGTGTTCGTTACCGGCAATGAATTGTTCGACCTTTTTGACCAAACCGGCTACGACAACGGCGATACCACGCTGGCGCCTTTGGTGCAACCCATCGCCGACCTGAGCGTGACGGGCGGCAATTGGTACAACAACTCGGTGTATCCATACATGTACCAGCATTTCCCGGCGGCGGCGCAAGACATTACGCTGAGTTGGCGCAATCCGGCCATACTCGGCGACGTGCCTGCCAAAGCGGTGAGCATCTACCAGTTGGATACGCCGCACCGCCTCACCGAGGAGGACGTGCAAACCCGCACGGCGATCATTCCGCAGCCCGTCACCGGATTAGCCTATCAGGTGCCGTTCAACGCCCTGTTCGACAGCTTTGATTACAAACATAAAGTGCTGAATTTCATGGCATCCAATCCGAATACCGCCTTGCCGGCAGCCTGGATCAACTTTGTACAAGGCAATATGCAGTATCCGCCTTTCGGTACTTATCGCGTGAAGCTGGAGTATCGCTTGCCGGGTATCAACACACTTACTTCACAACACACCCTGAATTTGATATATGGAACCAGTAATTGATCGGAGAGCTGCGCAGTTGGCGGTGCTTGCCTTTTGCCTTTTGCCTTTTGCTTTTTGTCAGGCGCAACAAGGCATCAACCCGCCTGCATCTGAAGCGGAGACATCCGATGCACTGATGATTACCGGGCGCAGTACGGGCGGCAGTATCCTGTTGCGCTGGGCGCCGGGATCGCCGGCAGTATGGCGGCGTTGCAACGAGGTGGGCTACATGGTAGTGCGGCACACCATGATGCGCAACAACCAGCTCCTGTCCTGGGAAGAGCGCTCGGTGGCCGTACCGCTGAGCGGCGAACCCATCATGCCCTGGAAAACGGAGGCTCAATGGGTGCCGCTGATGGCACGCGACTCCTTTGCCGCCATTGCCGCGCAGGCATTGCTGGGCGAGGACTTTGAGTTGCAGGTGCCCAAAGAGTCGGTCGGAGGTTTGGTCAACCGGGCCACCGAAGAGAACAACCGCTTCGCCTTTGGCATGTTTGCCGCCGACCATTCCTATCAGGCGGCGCGGGCATTGGGTTTGGCCTGGGAAGACAAAGAGGTGAAGCCCAATGAAACCTACCTGTACCGGGTGTTTCCCGCAAGGGCTTTCACCGTCGGTGCGGATACGGTGCGGATAGGCGATCAGGGCCAACCCATTCCTTTGGAGTATCGCACGGCCATAGACACCGGCTTTTTCAGCATCAGCCCGAAAGACAAGTTTCCATTGCCGAAAATATTGGAAGTGGAGGCCGATTTTGGAAACAAAATGGCTACGGTGAGTTGGAATAAAAACCGCTTTGCGCAATTCTATGTCAGCTACCGCGTAGAGCGCTCTTCCGACGGCCAGATTTGGGAATCGCTCCATGACCGACCGCTCATCACGCTCGACCGGCCCGGCGCGCCCACCGACTTCATGTTTATGACCGACAGCCTGCCCATGAACAACAAGCCCTACTTCTACCGGGTGAGCGGGCGCACGGTGTTTGACGATTTCGGGCCGCCTTCCGATCCGGTGCAGGGCATGGGCATAGACCCCCTGCCGGAATTTTATCCCTACGTCGTTTCTGTGTTGGAAAGCGAGCAGGGCGGCTTCATTGTGGGATGGGAGTTCAATCCCGGCGATGAAGATAAAATATTGGGATTCAAACTATTCAGAAGCAATACCGACCTCGGCAGGTACGAACCCGTCAGCGGCGACCTGTTGCTGCCGCCTTTCCAGCGCGCCTTCACCGATGAATCGCCGTTGCCCGTCAATTACTACCGCGTCTCGGCTTTCGATGTTTACAACCGCGAGATGTCTTCGTTTTCGGCATTGGCCCAATTGAACGACGAAACGCCGCCCGCCGCCCCCAAAAACGTGCGCGGCGCCATCCTCAAAGACGGCGCCACCGTCATTACCTGGGATGCCAATACCGAACCCGATCTGGCGGGCTACCGCGTATATGTGGCCAACCACCCCAACGACGAGTTTTCACAAATCACCTCCGTTCCCGTCAAGAGCAACCACTTCATTGACACGGTAAGCCTCAATACGCTCAACAAAGAGCTGTATGTGCAGGTGATCGCGTTGGATTACCGCCAGAACTCCTCCGATTTTTCAAAAACCGGCATCCTGCTCCGCCCCGACACCATTGCGCCCGCGCCGCCCGCTTTCAGCAATCTGAGTGCCGATGCCGCCGGCGTACACCTCGAATGGGCCAACAGCCAAAGCCTCGACGTACTCCGCCACGAACTCCTCCGACGGCCCCAAGGCGCCGCTCAGTGGGAAACCGTCACCGCGCTGCCTTTTGTACCCGGAGAACGCCGCAGCAGCTATTCCGACACCACCGGAACCATCGGAAAAGACTATGAATATCAGATCGTTGCAGTGGACAATTCCGACCTGCGCGGCGCCTCGCAAACCGTGGAAGCCCGCCGATTGGACAACTTCATTCGCCCTGCCGTTTCGGCCCTGACCACCGAAGCCGACCGGCGCAACAAGTGGGTGCTGCTGGCCTGGAAACACCGCGATCTCTCGGCCATTCGCCTCTTTGAGGTGTATCGCGCAGAGGGCGAGGGCCCTCTCAATCGCTACCGCACCTACACGCCGCAAAACATCGTGGAGCAGCCCGCAGCCGGAACGAACAAAAAGCAGGCTTCCGCCAAACAGCACAGCTTTTCGGTGCAGGATTCCGCCGTGCAGATGAACAAATCATACCGGTATGCCGTGCGCGCCATTTACAACGACGGGGGCATGTCGCCGCTGAGCGAAGCCGTACTCATCAAGTATTGAGCGCCGAAAACCTGCCGACAATTCAGAAAAACAACCATAAACCTTTGACTCGCAATCCTTTGCTTATGAGCGCCAAAATAACCATCGCATTTGTTTTGTTGCTGTTCGCTGCGGCGGGCACCCTCCCTGCTCAAAACCTCAAAGCCACCCTGAAAATGACGCGGGGCTGGTGCAAACAAATGGGCGGCGACCAAAGCTGGCCACCCGACCCGACCTGGAAAACCCGTGCCTCTATCAAAACCAGCAGCTCGGATACCGGTGTAAACGGCGAAATCTGCCGGTATTTGGACAACTACCGTCCGCTATTGAACTCGCCCGACTGCAATTCGGGCCTGGAAATGTTTTCTTCTTTTATATTTCCTGGTAATTGCGCCCCCCGCGAAAAGGTATATGACGACCTGATATTGACGTATCAACCATCCTCATACAATTTTTCATTGGCCGACGGTTTTTATGTCACCATCAACATGGAAGCCTGGGAAGACGACAAGGGTGGTATCTGCGACATCAACTCCGGCGACGACGATGTCAGCAAGAAGGACTCTACCTTTTGGATGCGCATACCCAATGGCGCTACTTTTCCATATCATTATGATTTTACGCTCCGAACTGAAAACCAAGCCTTTAGAGTGTCCTATCGCCTGACCGTTGAAAATTTAGACGCCATCAGCAATACCTCGATGCGTGTAGCCAACAGTGCAGGAACCACCCAAAACAGTTTTTGCAGCGGCGACCCCGTGCGCCTGTATGCCGACCGCAGGGCAGGGTTCAGCGGTGGCTATTTTGAATGGCAACGGCGTGCCACCCCTTCCTCAAGTTGGGTTTCGGCAACCTCTACGACCTATACTACCTCCAACTTTTTGGAAGTATCGGCCGCCAACCCCATGCCCGACTACCGGGTGCGGGTGGCTCAAAGCGGCGCCAACGGCACTGCCACCCAAGATGGCTGGATAGAGGTGTCCGGCTCTACCATTACCGTAGCCCCTGCCCCCCCTGCGCTCAGCAACATCGCCACCACTATAACCGGCGCTTGTTCGGGCAGCAGCAACGGCGCCATTCAGGTGGTAGTGAGCAACTCCAACGCCTCCTCACAATACCTGTTGACATTGGTCAATTCGAGCAATCAGACTGTATCGAGTCATACGCCGGCATTGGGCAGCACCCTCACCCACACATTTACCGGTTTGAGCGCAGGCACCTACAAAGTCAAGGTAGGCTTTTCCGGCAGCAGCGTGGATTGCACCACACAAACCGGCAACATCACGGTGAACACCTTGCAGTTGCCGGTCATTTCCGCATCGGGGGCGGCCGGTAATTGTGCCGGCGAAAACGGTAGCGTAACCGTCAATATTACCTCAAATGCTTCGGGTACAAATACTTACACACTGCTGAATGCAACCGGCAACACGGTGCTGCAAACGCAAAACACCACCCAAGCCTCTTACACGTTCAGCGTAGCGGCGGGTACCTACCGCGTGCGGGTGACCAATGGCAACGGCTGCCAGAGTGCGCTCTCCGGTCAGGTTACGGTGCCCAACGCGCCTTCTGCTGTTGCCGCATCCGCAGCGCCTGTGTCGGTGGGGGGCATTTATCACATCAGGTGCTTCGGAGGCGAAGGCGCTGTTCAGATTATTCCTTCGGGAGGCACCCCGCCCTACCGGGTAGGAGTGGCAGGGCTGCCTTTGATCTTCAATATTCAGTCTGGCCAGACGGTTTCATTTTCGCGCCCGGCCGGAACCTACGCCTACACCGTCACCGACAGTAAAGGCTGCACCGCCAACGGCTCGGTTACATTGGTGCAACCTCCTCAAAATCTTTCTGTTGCGATTTCCAATATTCAGCAGGCTTCCGACTGCGCCCCCACCGGCTCGGCCACATTCGGCGGCAGCGGCGGTTCGGGTACCTACCAATATAGTTTAGACAACCCCAGCGGCCCTTACACCACCAACCCTGTGTTCAACAATCTGGCAGCGGGCGCGCACATTGCATATATCCGCGATCTGACCGGCTGTCAGGCCAACGCGTCCTTTAATGTCGGGGCGCCCAATCCATTGTTGCTGGAGGTCACGGCCGTCAGCAATGTACTTTGTGCAGGCAGCAACGAAGGCTCCGTCACGCTGTCGGCATCCGGCGGCAACCCGCCTTATCAGTTTCGGATCGGCAACGGCGCATTTTCTGCTCAAAACACCTTCAATGGCCTCACAGCAGATACTTACACCTTCGAAGTACGCGATGCAGACAATTGTGCCAATACGACCATGCAAAATGTAGCTGCGCCCAATGCCATCATCATCACCGGCCACGAAATCAGCGATCTGGACTGCGAAGGACTGACCAGAAATGTCGTCATCACCTTTACCGGCCGGGCCGACGGCGTGCCCAACTTCTTAGATAACGGGCTGGAAATCTCTACCGACAACGGCCAAAGCTACAACGGGTTTTATGAAGCCTACGATGACGGCTCCACGGTGCGGGTCGAGCTTTGGAACATGGCGGTAGGCAATTATCCCATCATCATCCGCGATGCCAACAACTGCACCTCCAACACTTATACGGTGAATGTGGCGGGCGGTCAGAACCTGTTCATCAACCTCAACAGCACCACCGACGAAACCTGTGCCGGGGCCAACGACGGTACCATCACCGTGAGCTACGGCGGGGGAGTGGGAACGTACTATCTGATATTGCTGAGGCAGTATTCTTCAGATGAATTTGAAGAAATGCAGACATTAGGACCGGTTTCGCAGCCGGGCGATTATACGTTCACTAATGTGCCGGTCTTCCTGCCGGGCGGTTTTAATCAATATTTGGTAAGAGTGGTGGACGGATTCAGCGGCATCCCGTCAAACTACAATTTTCGGTGTGCGGGAAGCGTCGGCAACATATTTATCTATCCCAATACGCCTTTCAACAGCGGTACTGCTCAAATCACCGGCCCGCTGCTCAATTGCTACGGCAACAACGGCCAGATCACCATCACCGGCACTTCGGGAGGCACGGCGCCTTATGAGTTTTCACAAGATGGAGAAGAGTTCCAGTCGAGCAATGTATTCTCAGGTCTCGGCGCTCAAAACAGCTTTTATGTGCGCGACAGCCGGGGCTGCAAACAAGGCCCCATCAACATCACGATTCCATCTGCGCCCGTCACCCTGAACGCTACGGCCACCCTGACCAATTCGGAAACCGCGTGTACCAAAGGCTCCATTCAGGTCAACATCACGGGCGGCACGGGGCCGTTTGAGGTCGCTCTTATTCAGGATGGCGATTGCTCGGCTGCTTACCTTTTTGCTGCCGTAACGAGCAGTACCAGCATTCCTTTCACCGAGCTTTCGGCAGGCAACTACACCGTTTGTATCCGAGATGCAGGCGGCTGCCGGGCAGATCGCAGTGTTGCCGTGCCTTTTGTGGCCGAACCCAACATGGTCGTTACTGCCACGCAAAGCACTACCTGTTTCGGTGGCGGCAACAACGGCGCCATTACCTTGCAAGCCTCCGGCGGCACACCGCCCTACACCATCACCATCAACAACGGCTCGCCGCAAACCGGCAGCAATTCCTTTAATTTCAGCAGCTTAGCTCCCGGAAGCTACCTATTCCAACTCACCGACGCCAAAGGTTGTACCGACCTCTTGGTGGGCAATGTGCCGTCCAACAACCTGCTCTCCGCCAGCGTGGACGCAGATGCCATCAGCGGTTGTGCGGGTGGTAATACCGGCGTCATAAGAGCCATTCCTTACGACGGTGTGGCTCCCTACACGGTTACCTGGCTTTGGGACAACGTAACGGTGAGCGGCGTGGCCGAAAATCAGATAGTGGAACGCACAGGCATGCCCGCCGGTGTGTATCAGGTGCGCATCACCGATGCCATTGGTTGCCAGCGCATTGAGACGGAAATCGTGGAAACCCCGCTGCCCCTCTCGGCCAACCTCTTGGTAATAGACGCCCTGTGTTCCAACGTGCTCAACGGCTCCGTGACCATCAATGCGGTCGGCGGCTGGGAAGTGTATGAATATGCCCTCGGCGCCGGGCCGTTCCAGACAGATAATTCCTTTGAAAACCTCGCGCCCGGCAACTACACAGTCACTGTGCGCGATACGAGCAATTGCACCGTCAGCTACCCCTTCACCATTGGTTTGCAACGCGTTATCACAGCCAATGCCACGCCTGCGAACCCGGCTTGTTTCGGCCAGATGAACGGCTCCATTGCCATAGCGGCAGTGGGCGGCGGCGCGCCTTACACCTACTCGGCCAACAACGGCACCTTCCTGCCCGGCAACCCGATCACCGGCTTGGGGCAGGGTACTTACACGGTCGTCCTGCGCGACAATGGCGGCTGCGAGTTTACCATCAACAACATACAACTCACTGAACCGCCGCAACTTACCGTCACCGCCAACCTGCTGCAAGACGCCTCCTGTGCCAACAACGCGGGCAACCTTTCGGCTTCGCCCAATGGCGGCACGCCCGGCTATTCCTACCAATGGGACGGCAACCCGGCGCTCAACCTGGCGACCTACAACAACGCGCCTCCCGGTATGCACACCGTCGTCGTCACCGACTCCAGAGGCTGTACGGCCTCGGCTTCCGCCACGGTTTCCAATGTGCCCGGCGTAGCGCTCAACTTGGTGGGTACGACCAATGCGCTGTGCAATCTGGCCAACGGCACCGCCACCGTAGCCGTGCAGGGCGGCATCCCTCCGTTTAACTACACCTGGAGCCACAACGCCGGCCTGAACAGCCCGATGGCCACCGGTTTGGCGGCAGGCCCTTACTCCGTCACCGTGACGGACGGCAACAACTGCTCTGCCGTTCGCAGCCTTACCGTGGCGGCCTCCAGCACGGTGAGTTTGAACATTACGGAGGTAAAAAATTCCTTCTGTCAGGAAGGCAACGGGCGCATCACCGTAGCGCCTGTGGGCGGTACTCCACCGTTCAATTACACTTGGAGCCACAATGCCGGCTTGAACAGCCCGACCGCAGCCGGCCTCTTCTCCGGCAGCTATTCCGTGACCGTAACCGACGGCAACAACTGCCAGAGTTCCACCTCCGCGAACATATCGCTGGAAACCGGCCCAACGGCCACCTTGTCGGTACAAAATACTGCCTGTCAGGGCAATACAGGCAGCGTGCAAGTGCTCGTTTCGGGCGGCACGGGGCCGTACACCTACACCTGGAGCCACGACGCCGGCCTCCATTCCAACATCGCCTCCAACCTCTTTGCGGGAGTCTATTTCTGTACCGTGACGGATGCCAACGGTTGTATTTTTGTCGTTTCCACTACCGTCACCACACTGCCGCCGCCGACAGCCTTCGTCTCCGCCACCACCGCCACCTGCTCCCTCGCCAACGGCAGCGCGCAGGCATTGGTGTCGGGTGGCACAGCGCCTTATACCTACAACTGGAGCAGCGGCAGCCCCAACAGCCCGACCGCCCAAAACCTCGCGGGCGGTGATTACGTCCTGTTGGTAACAGACGCATTCGGATGCCAGACCATAGCGCAGTTTACCGTGGGCAACATTCCCGGCCCCACCGGGCTTTCGGTGAATTTCCAAAACAGCCTGTGTACCAATTTCAACGGCAGCATCTCGGTGTCTCCGCAGGGCGGTACCGGGCCGTTCAACTATGTGTGGAGCCACAATGCCTTCCTCAACCAAGCGACGGCCAATCTCCTCCCTGCCGGAACCTACTCCGTGACCGCCACCGACGCCAACGGATGCCAGGTATCGGCCACACAAACCATTGTTTTACAAGGGCCTCCGACCATCCAAACCGTACAACAGATCAACAGCCTGTGCCAAAACGGAACCGGCCTCCTTGAAGTGGCTGCCTCCGGAACAGGGCTGTTCCAATATACCTGGACGGGCGGCGTTTCTACCGGACCTGTGGCGCAAAACCTCAATGCGGGCAACTATACCGTTACGGTTTCGGATGCCAACAACTGCCAGACCACCCGCAGTTTCAACATCGCGCTGGAGCCTGCACCGGCCATTTTACTCGTCTCTCAAGCCAATGATTTCTGTGGCCGGGGATTAGGTTCCATCAGAATCCGCAGCGTGGGAGGCAGCGCGCCCATTACCTTCAGTTGGAGCCACAACCCCGCCCTGAGCAGCGACTGGCTCACCGGCCTCACGGCAGGCACTTACAGCGTCACCGCCACCGATGCCAATGGTTGCCAGGCCACAGCGCAGTATGTCATCACCGAAACGCCGGGGCCTGAATTGGTCGTAATCGGCACAACGACAGCATTTTGCGGCAACGCAGTCGGCTTGGTCGGCGTGCAACCCGTCGGAGGGCAAGCGCCCTACAATTACTCCTGGAGCCATGCGCCCGGATTGAACAGCGCCACTGCCGGCAACCTGCTGCCGGGCACTTACACCGTCACCGTCACGGACGCCAACGGATGTACCGCCACCGCCACCGCTACCGTAGAAAGTACCACGCCGCCCGTACTGTCATTGGCAGCTACCGGCGATAACCCCTGCGTGATACAAGACGCGGCCATCACCTTCAGCATCGCGGGAGGCGCCGCGCCGTACGCCTACGCCTGGAGTCACAACCCCGGCCTGAACAGCCTTTCGGCAAACGGTCTCGCAACGGGTACTTACACCATCACGGCCACCGACGCCAACGGATGCCAGGCCACGCTGAGCGCAACGGTGACGGATCGCAGAGGGCCGGTATTGCAGCTACTCAACACCACGCCGAGCACCTGCGGATTTTCCGACGGCAGTGCAGCGGTGGGAGCTTCTTTGGGCCAGGCTCCGTACCAGTACGCCTGGAGCCACAATGCCGCCCTTTCGGGCAATACCGCCGCCAACCTCGCTGCCGGTAATTACTCTGTGACGGTAACGGACGCCAACGGCTGCACCGATGTTGTCAGCTTCAATATCTCAGATTCTCAGGCGCCGCAGGCTCAGGTGAGCCATGCCGCCGACGCCGTTTGTATGCCCAACAGCGGCTCCATGACCGTGAGCGCATCGGGGGGCGTAGGGCCGTACCAGTATGCGTGGAGCCACCAGCCGGGTTTGAATTCGGCGACAGCCGGCGGACTCGCAGCAGGCAGCTATGTCATTACGGTTACCGACAGCAATGGTTGTCAGGCAGTTGCTACGGGCAGCATTGGATTTCAGGCGCCGCCCAGCGCAACGGCCGCTGCCACCGACGCACTTTGCGAACCGAATACCGGCGCCATATCGGTGTCCGTCAGTGGAGGTCAGGCGCCCTACAACATCGCCTGGAACATACCTGCGCTAAGCGGGTTCCAGCCTGCGCCGGTGTTTGCCGGGAGCTACTCGGCCACCATCACCGATGCCAACGGATGCGTGTTCAGTCTGCCGGTTGAGGTCAACTTTATACCCGGCCCGACGGTGGTATTGGTACAACAACAAGATGCCTCCTGCGGCCAATCGGACGGTTCGGTGCAGGTGGGCGAGATCGGAGGCGCGTTTCCTTACTTCTACTCCTGGAGCCATGATCCGCAACTCAATTTTTTTATTGCAAACAACTTGCCTTCAGGCAATTACACCGTCAGCATAACCGATGCCAACGGCTGCTCCGGCACACTCTCCACCACCTTAGCCGATGTGTCTGCCGCTGTACTCACGTTCTCTGCCGACAACAGCGACTGCGGACAGAGCAACGGCAGTGCCACGGTGAGCGCTGTGGGTGGCGCGCTCCCGCTGAGCTACGCCTGGAGCCACAATGCCGGCCTCAACAGCCCCGCTGCTGCCAACCTGCCCGCCGGGCTGTATTCCGTCACCGTCACCGATGCCAACGGCTGTATTGCCGAAGTGAGCGGCGAGGTGGAGGACGAAGGCGGCGTGAGTCTGAGCATTGCCGGTTTTGCCAATGCTGTTTGTGAGGCCAATTCGGGTTCCATCACCCTGACGGCAACGGGTGGAACGGGGCCATACCAATACATCTGGAGCCACAACGCAGGACTGAATCAGGCCAATGCCACAGGATTGACGGCGGGTACTTACCGGGTCACCGCGACAGACGCCAACGGTTGCCAGGACGTGGTTTCCCAAACCCTCACCTTCACAGCGGGGCCGCAACTGACCTTGGCCAACGCAACCAATTCGCTGTGCCAGGACGGCAACGGCGCGTTGAGTTTTACCGCTGCGGGCGGAACCGGCGCTCTGAGCTATCAGTGGTCGCATCAGGGCGGTTTGAACGCAGGTTCGGCCACCGGTCTCTCTGCCGGCAGCTACACCCTCACCGTCACCGACGCCAATGGCTGCACCGCCACCCAAACGGCGCAGATCAGCCTCATCGCCGGGCCGCAATTGAGCATAGCCTCCCAAACAGACGCCTATTGTGGCAACGACGCCGGCGCTCTGAGTATCGCCGTGACAGGCGGAACCGGGCCTTTCCAATATCTCTGGAGTCACGATGCACAGTTACCATCGGCTTCCGCCAATAATCTCAGCGCCGGAACTTACTCCCTGACTGCCACTGATGCCAATGGATGTGTGGCCGAAATCAGCGCGACCGTAGCCGATGTGCCGGGATTCACTTTGGAAAATCCGACCGTGCAGGCCACCACTTGCGGCAACGACAATGGCCAGATACAGGTCACGCTTCTCGGCGGGCAGGCTCCTTTCCAATACCAATGGAGCCACAGCGCGACGCTGAACGCCCCCACCGCCACAGGTCTGCCGGTGGGTGTGTATGGAGTAACGGTAAGCGACGCCACGGGCTGCACCCGCGACACCGCGATTGCCGTGCAAAGTGCGGACGGCCCGGTTTTGAGCATTTCTCAGATACAAAATGCCACCTGCGGCCTGGCCAACGGCAGCATGGCCACCACCATCAGCGGCGGGCAAGCGCCTTTTGACTACGCATGGAGCAACGGCAGCACCCAGCCTTCGATCTCCGGTTTGGCGGGCGGAGCATACCAGCTCACTGTCACCGATGCCAACGGATGTCAGGGGGTGGCTTTCGCCGAATTGACGGCAGGCACCGCGCCGGTACTCCAACTGCTGAATACCATTGAAACCGGTTGCACCAATGCCGTAGGCGCGCTGCAATTCGTCGCAACAGGCGGACAGGCGCCCTACTCTTATGCATGGAGCCACAACGCCGGCCTGAACAGTGCCTCGGCCTCCGGGCTGGCGGCGGGCAACTACACCCTCAGCCTCACTGATGCGGCGGGTTGTACGGCCACGGCTGCTGCCGATGTACAGGCGCAGAGCGATCTGGGGCTGAATTTGGTACAAACCCAAAACGCGATATGTACATCGGCCACCGGCTCGGCGCAAGTGAGCAGTACGGGCGGGCAGGGGCCGTACAGTTTTGCATGGAGCCACGATGCCGCTCTGACGACGGGGCTGGCGTCCAACCTCGTTGCCGGCAGCTATTCGGTCACTGCCACAGATGCGGAGGGATGTACGGCCCAGTTGAGCCTGACAGTCGGCACACAAAACGAGCCTCCGCAATTGGCTTTGGTGCAAACCACCGACAGCGATTGCAACGGCTCCACAGGCAGCATAGAAGTGAGCGCTACCGGAGCCCAAGGTCCCTACACTTTCGTCTGGAGCCATGATGCAGGCTTGAACAGCAACATCGCCGGCAACCTCTCGGCGGCAGGATACACAGTGACCGCCACTGACGCCAACGGATGTGCCGCGACGTTGAATGCAGGAGTATCGGAAAGCGGCGCGCCCAGCGTCAGTATTCAAACTACCGACTCCTGGTGCGGGCAGCCCACAGGTACGGCTACAGTTCCGGAGGTCGGCAATTTCAGCTACGCCTGGGAAAGTGCGAGCCAACCGGGCGCCATCATTTCTACCAATAATTCGGCTACAGGTTTGGCGGCAGGCACTTACGCAGTGACTGTGACCAATGCGCAAGGTTGTGAAGCCGTGCGTATAGCTGCCGTGCAGGAAATACCGGACATGGTGGTAAGCCATTCGGCGACAGCCGCGCTTTGTTTCGGCGCTGCAGACGGCTCGGCGACGGTGGTCGTAACGAACGGCGGAACAGGGCCTTTCGAGGTGCAATGGAGCAACCATCAGAGCGGCAATACCGCAGTAGGATTGGCTGCCGGAAACTACCAATATACCGTCACGGATGCCAATGGTTGCACCGAAACGGGCAGCACAACGGTGTCGCAACCCGCAGCTTTGTCGGTCAATCCGGCAGGCGCTATACAGCCCACTTGCCAGACTTCCGTCAACGGCAGCATCTCCGTGCAGGTCGGCGGCGGCACACAACCTTATGATTTTCAATGGGATTCCGGCCAGCAAACGGCCAACATCAGCGGGCTTGCGCCCGGCGATTACCGCCTGACGGTGACGGATGCCAATGGTTGCCAGGCGAGTTTTCAGGCATCGCTCACAGCCGCAGGTTCGCTCAGCGTTTCCGTGAATACGGCTGCTCCCAGCTGCGCCGGCCTCAACAACGGCTCGGCGGCGGTGACCACTCCGGGCGTTTTCACTTACCAGTGGAGCGTGCCGGGTGCAGGCAGCAGCCTGAGCAACCTCGCGCCGGGCAGCTACTCGGTGACGGTGAGCAATGCCGAGGGTTGTGTGGCCGTACAAAGTTTTGTAGTGCCCTCTGCTCCGGCCATTCAGTTGCAGGCGGCTTCCACGCCGGCCTGTCTCAACGATCCGGCGGGTACTGCAATGGCTACGGCTACGGGCGGCGCGGGCGGATTTACCTACCTGTGGAGCAATGCACAAACGGGCGCTTCCATCTCCAACCTGCTACCCGGCGTATTCACCGTGACGGCTACGGATGCCAACGGCTGCACGCAGTCGGAAGTAGTGATTGTGGAAGGCGCGCCCTTCCCCAGCCTGACCGTAGATCAGGTTACGCAGCCCGATTGTTTGGGGCAACCCACCGGTACGGCAGTCGTATCGGCAGCGGGCGGCACGGGCATGATTACCTACTTGTGGAGCGATCCGGCAGGGCAGACTACGGCTGCGGCAGGCGGCCTTCTGCCCGGCGCTTACACCGTGACCGCCACCGATGAAAACGGCTGTTCGGCGGCCACTTCTGTGACGATTGACTTTCCCGCCGATTTCATTCCGACGGCTTCCGGCATTCAGTTGCCATTGTGTTTCGGGCAGAGCAACGGAGCCGCTGCCGTGACGGTGCAGGGCGGTTCGGGCAGTTTTTCCTACCAATGGAACGACCCCGCAGCCCAAACCGGCGCACAAGCCATGAATCTGGCGGCAGGCAATTATTCCGTTTCCGTAACCGACAATGCGAGCGGTTGTGTGGAAATACTAAATCTGACTGTTGCGCAACCTCCTGTTTTACAACTCACTGCAAGCAATACGCAAAACGCGCTGTGCGCCGGTCAAAGCAACGGCAGCGCCACCGTGAGCGCCACGGGAGGCACCGGGGTCTATACCTACCTATGGAACGACCCTGCCGCACAAACCGGCCCGACGGCAAGCAATCTCCCTGCCGGCACTTACACCGCCACCATCACCGATGCCAACGGCTGCACTGCACAAACGCAGGTAGAACTCAATGAGCCACAGATACTTGAGGCGCAGATTGCCGGTTTCAGCGCGCCGCTTTGTTTTGGTCAGAGCAACGGCTCGGCTACGGTAGCGGTCACCGGCGGAACGGGCAGTTATTCCTACCAATGGAACGACCCTGCGTTGCAAAATTCCGCGACAGCGGCCAACCTCGCGCCCGGCAACTACACGGTGACGGTGAGAGACGCCAACAACTGTCCGGCAACGACTTCCGTAACGATTCCCAACACGCCGCAGATCGTCATTACGCCGCTTGACCAGACCCCTCCGCTCTGCGCGGGATCGGGCAACGGCAGCCTCAGCGCGACGGCTGCGGGCGGTACCGGTACTTTGAATTTCCAATGGAGCAACGGGCAGAGCAGCCCTTCCTTGTCTGGTCTGACTGCAGGCAATTACACCCTGAGCGTGACGGACGGCAACGGTTGTGTGCAAACCAGATCGTTCAGTCTGCTTGATCCCGACGCGCTGGTTCTGACCACGGCCAACACCACGCCGGCCACTTGCTACACCGGCGCCGACGGCAGCATTTCCATTGGTTTGCAAGGCGGTACAGGCGCATACGTTTACCTGTGGAGCGATCCCGCCAGCCAAACAACGGCCACAGCTTCCGGGCTGGCTCGCGGCGATTATTCCGTAACGGCCACCGATGCCAACGGGTGTACTATCGTTGAGCAATTCAGCATCACTTCGCTGGGGCTGCAAATTTTCATCACGCCGATAGTTGCCAATACTTCCTGCGAGGGGGCGGCCAATGCCAATATTTCGCTGGGGGTATCGGGCGGCGCGGGCGGTTTCAGCTATGCCTGGAGCGGCGGCCAAAGCGGCAGCCTGCTTTCAAATGTGGGTGCGGGTACTTATGTGGTCACGGCTACCGATGCGGCCGGTTGTACCGAAACTGCTGCCATCACGGTGGAAAACGGCGCGCCTTTCCGCATAGACATCGGCCCGGCAGATACGCTGCTGTGCGAAGGCGAGCGCTTTTTTGTTGATTTCAGCAACACCGACTACACCGTGCAATGGACCAGCCTGAGCGGTTTTTCCAGTCAGGCAAAACTGACGGCACTGAGCCAGGCCGATACTTACTTCCTGCGGGTGACCAATGCGCAGGGTTGTGCCGCCTTCGATACCATACGCGTGGCGGTGGTAGCCGAGCCATTGCAGGCTTTCTTTGTTATTCCTACTGATGTGGTGGTGGGGCAGGAAGTGGTGGCTTTGGAGGGTTCGTGGCCGCTGCCTGGTCAGGTGAACTGGTACTTTCCGACGGACAGCGTAGAACTGCTGCGCCGCGAGGGCGACCAGTACTTTTTCCGGTTCACGCAAGTGGGCAATGTGAGGCTGCGGATGCAGAGCATTTTGGGCGGCTGCGAAGACTGGATACAAAAAGTCATCACCGTACACGCCGACAGCACAACGATACCGGGTCTGAATCCTGACGAGCCTGATATGCTCGGCATAGTGGTAGCGCCCAACCCGAACGACGGGCAGTTTTCGGTGCAGGTCGCGTTGTCGGGGCCGAAGGATATTGTGTTGAGTTTGTACAACATCAACGGGGTGGTGCAGGAGCGCCGCATCCGGCAGGGGCAGAGCAGCTACACGGAAAATTTTGTGGTGAGCGGCCAGCCAGGAACGTACTTCCTCATTGTACAAAGTCCGAAACAGCGGAGGACTTATGCCATCCAGGTGGTGGGGCGGTAATCTGCCTGCGGCGGTAATCTGCCTGCGGCAGTTCATCTGCCTTCGGCAGTAATCTGCTGCGCAGTTGATCTGTTAACGGAGAGGGGAGTGTTTTATCGGCTTTTTTGTACAATCCGATCTGTAAAAAAACAGGCGCGCAATACAGCGCAAATGGGCGTATTTTTGCATCCTGTAACCAACACAGATGCTGCGAACCGCCTTTTTCCTGCTCCTTTTGTGCCTTGCGAGATTGCAAGCCCAAACGCCCGCCATGGAAGCCATATCCATCGAGCAGGGCTTGTCGCAGGGTTTTATCTCCGGCATGGCCCAGGATGAGGACGGCTTTTTGTGGTTCACCACCAGCAACGGACTGAATCGCTATGACGGCTACGAGTTCAAGGTTTTCAGAAATGATCCTTACGATTCATTGTCTATCGGCGACAACGGCCTGTTCAGCGTGGCGGCCTGCGGCGAGTTTCTTTGGCTGATGCCCTCCGCATTGCAATTCAACATTTTTCACCGGGCTACACAACGGGCATTTCCAGTTCCAATAGACCTGTCTCAACTACAGGAATTTTTGAAAGTTGTACCCGAAAAGAAAAATGCAGTGTGGCTGCTGATAAAAATGAACGACGACCAGAAGTTGTTTCAACTCCGATGGCGGCAGGATTTTATGGCTCAGGTGAAAAAAGGCGTGCCCCTGAAAAAGCTGTTTCAGTGGCAGGAAATAGCCTCCGGGGTGCAAGACATGGCACTCTCGGAAGATGAGCAACAGTTATGGATATTAGGCAAAGACAAGCTCACCGTACGCGAGCTTTCTACCGGCGCTACCCGGCCAATACCTCTGCCTCCAGATATGAAAAACCTACAATGGGAAAGAAATCAACTGCTTGGAAATGTGAGCATTGTACCCGATATGGCAGGCGCTGCATGGTTATACGCCCACAACCAATTAGCGCGATATGACGGTCAACAATGGAAGGTTTTTCCTTTTCAATTTGCTGTGAACGGCCTGTTGCATGCCGACCGAAAGGGCCGCCTGATCTGGCTCCGGGCCGATAAGATGGTATATGGATTTCAGATGGAGCGTATGCCGGATGCGCCAACCGTTCAAGATGCCGACTACAGCCTGTTGGTACCGGAGCAGGCCATTTGCGGCCTTACCGACCGCGACGGCAACCTCTGGCTGGGTACCAATACCTGGGGCCTCCGGAAGTTTTCGCCCCGGCGCAGCATTTTCAAAAATTACTTTGCCGGCCATTCTTATTATGCAGCCCCCATTTTCGATCATAGGGGTCATGCGTGGCTGGGCGAACCCGGCCGGGGCACCATGAGCGGCGGCGTAATGAACCTTTCCAACGGAGAATTCACCACTTTTTCCAAACTGGGGCTGTTCGTACAAAGCAACGAAGCCCTGCGCATTGTAAAGGGAGAAAACGACCGAATGTGGATTGCTACGGGGAATGGATGGAATTTGCCAGGTGGTAAAATTGATCCGGTTTTAATTGAATATTCGCTCAAAGACGGTCCGATAAACATCATTCCCTTTCCTGCATCATTCTACAGTCCGGTACGCTTTGAAATGATCTACCAGGCCCCCGGTCAAATCTGGTTGGCCAATCATTACCAATTGATGCGCTTTGACATCGCCACCCGCACTTTTTCTATATTTGAAATGCCGCAGCCTCCGAAAGGACTCAGCGGAATTTTTGCCTTTGTAAAAACGCCCGACGGCGCATGGTGGGCCGGAACCCCGAACGGATTGTGGAAGGCTCAACCAAACGAAAAGGGCAATTTTACTTTCTCCATGCTGCGCACCAACCCCGCAGACCGCAACAGTCTGCCCGGCAATGTCGTCAAGTCTTTATTGCCCGACCCCGAGCATCCCAACCTGCTCTGGATAGGTACCAGCGATAACGGAATGACTTGTTTGGACATCTCCCAAAACCGATTCACGCACTACAATACCGAAAACGGATTGCCCGACAATACGGTCTATGGCATTGTACCTGAGCCTGTTACCGGCAAACAGAAAAGTCGCGCCTTCTGGATCAGCACCAACCGGGGGCTTGCCAGATTCAACCCTCAAAATGCTAATTTTCAATATTTTTTCAAATCGGACGGGCTTCAGGAAAACGAGTTCAATACCTATGCGCACGGAGCCACTCCATCCGGCGAACTCATTTTCGGCGGCATCAACGGTTTTACCATTTTCAACCCCGCAGATATCAGCGTAAGCGGCCGGTTGCCTTTGGTGCGCATTACCAATCTGAGGATAAACGGCAAAACCATCGGCCCCCGAAGCCCCGACGACATTCTTTCACAAGACATTAGTTTAACCCAGCGCATCACACTTCAGTACCGTCAAAACAGCCTACAGCTATCCTTCGCCGCAGACGACTACACCAATCCCGGCCGCAATCAATTCGCATTTTATCTGGAGGGCGCCGAGACCGAATGGGCGCATCGCGGCTTCGAGCACAGCGCCCAATACCTCAATCTTGCCCCCGGCCGGTATGTTTTTCATGTAAAAGCAGCCAACAGCGACGGTATCTGGAACGAAACCCCCGTATCGTTGATCATCGTGATAAGTCCGCCCTGGTATCTCACAGGCTGGGCTTATGGGCTGTATGCGCTCTTGTTGGCGGGTGCGGGATATGCCTTTTACCGGGTTCAGTTGAGGCGAAAACTCGAGCGAGCGGAGGCAGACCGGCTGAAAGAAATGGACGAGTTCAAGTCTCGCTTTTTTACCAATATTTCCCACGAATTCCGAACGCCTCTGACGGTCATTTTGGGCGTTACAGAACAACTGAACACCGAAGTTGCCCCGGCCCTGCAAAGCAAAACCAATCTGGTGCATCGCAGTGGAAAAAACCTGCTGCGATTGGTAAACCAGATATTAGACTTAGCCAAATTGGAGAGTAACACTCTGAAAATAAACTATGTACAAGGTGATGTGCAGACCTACCTGCGCTACATAACCGAGAGCCTGCACTCATTGGCCAACGCCCAAAATGTGATGCTGCGGGTGGAGCGCAAAGAGGCGGAAATCGTGATGGACTACGACCCCGAACGCCTGCTTCAGATCGTTCACAACCTGCTTTCCAATGCCATCAAATTTACGCCTTCCGGCGGACGCGTCACCATTCATACAGCTTTGCGCAACACGGAAGGCACAGAACATCTGGAGCTTCGGGTGAGCGACACAGGGGTGGGCATACCCCCGGAAGACCTGCCGCATCTGTTCGACCGCTTTTTTCAGGCGCGCAATCAGGAGTTTGCAACATCCGGCGGCACGGGCATAGGGCTTTCGCTGACCAAAGAATTGGTGAAAGCGATGGGGGGGCGCATTTCGGTGCAAAGCGAAGTGGGAAAAGGAAGTACGTTCATCGTTGAGCTACCGGTGAGGAAGGATAGTGAGCGGTTGGCGGTTGGCAGTGAGCAGTTGGCGGTAGGCAGTAGGCAGTTGGCGGTTGGCGGTGAGCAGTTGGCGGTAGGCGGTGGGCACGTCTTGCGCGAAGTGAGCGACTCGCCCCTCACTCCTCACTCCTCACCCCTCGCCCCTCACCCCTCACTCCTGATAATAGAAGACAACCCCGACGTAGTGGAGTACCTGCGGGCCTGCCTTGAATCGGAGTACCAATTGGAGTACGCCTACAACGGGCGCGCCGGCATAGAAAAAGCGCTCGAAATAATACCGGACATCGTCATCAGCGATGTGATGATGCCCGAAAAAAATGGTTTTGAAGTGTGCGAAACGTTGAAATACGACGAGCGCACGAGCCATATCCCCATCGTGCTGCTCACTGCAAAAGCTACCGTAGAGGACCGCATTTCCGGGCTACAGCGCGGCGCCGATGCCTACATGGCCAAGCCGTTTCATCGCAATGAGCTGATGGCTGTTTTGGGAAATCTGATTGAATTGCGCCAAAAATTGCAGCAGCGATACGCCTCTGCGCAAGCCGCGTTGCCTCCTGCCCCGGATGCCGGCGTACAAATGGAGGATGCCTTTCTGTTGCGCTTTCGCCATATTGTGGAAGCCAGACTCGACGACTCCAGCCTGACGGGCGAGGATGTATGTCGCCGGCTCGGCATGAGCTATTCGGTGGTGTACCGCAAGTTGTCGGCGCTCACCGGGCGCTCGCTCAATGTATATATCCGTCTTATCCGGCTGCAAAAAGCCGCCGAATTATTGTCTGACCTTAGCCTCAGTGTATCTGAAATTGCGTATCAAACCGGTTTCAACGACCCCAAATTCTTCAGCCGGGTTTTTGCAGAAGAATTTAAAGCTACACCTACGGAGTTTAGAAAAAAAACACTCTAAGTAATGTAAATCAACAAGTTGTAAAACAGCCCCGTCCCGTCGGAACAAATAGTCCACCTGTTGGAACAGATATTCCACCTTGCAGAACAAGTGTTCCGCCTCGTTGAACAGATGGTGGACCGGACGGAGGCGACATGGCCTGCATTTTTGTGACCGAAAGCAATGCGATGTGTTGCGGCCAATTTTTCATCAAATAATTGCAAAGAGCCATGAAAAAGAATTTCATCATCCAACTGCTGTTTTTCTGGTTGGTTTCCAGCTTGCCTGTGTCTGCCCAGTTCAGTGGTGGCGCAGAAGCATTAAATGAGTCTCGCGTCATTCACCGGGCCTGGCATCTCACCAATTTGCGCGGTTCCAACTATATCGTCAAAGTATCGGGCAGCTCCATAGTTGCCACGGATAATGACATCAACGATGCCAGTACATTCATCATAGAACCCGGCATTGACGACGCCAACTGGCTTACGGCAGACTCCAGATGGTTTCATATTCGCAACCTGAGTACAGGGCAATACCTTACCGTTGCCCACAGCGGCGGCTTGCCAAGAGCCGTGAGCCTGACGGAGTACAATGCTCAAAGCCATGCCCAGCAGTTTCGCCTGATTGCCACCGGAGTTGCCTCGCAGTACAAGCTGCGCAGCCGGATTTCTGCCGGGAGCGGCACTGATTTGGTTTTGGAAACCTCCTCCTCCGGTTTGCTGCAAGCAGACAGCCCAAAGCTGGACCCATCTTCAGAGCAAAAATTCACCTTCAATTTGGCCATGCCCGGCAGTGGTCGTCGGTACATCCTTTGCAGCCCCGGCGGACGGTTTATGAGCGACAACGGGATCAAAGCAGAAGGCACGCAGGTGATACAAAACAAAGACGTAGATGAGGCTGCCATTTGGATGCTGGAGCATGTAGAAAATTCGTTTTACCGCATCCGAAATACCCTTACCCAGCAATTCCTCACTGCGCCGTCGGAGTCTTCTGCGGGCGACATTCCCGTAATGACGGCCTCAGCGCAGGGCAACCGTTCCCAATGGGAACTGGATCAGACAGATGCTTTTTTTCGTTTGAAAAGCAGAGCCTTTCCCAATCTGTTTATCTCCGCCACCGACCAGGCATCCGGGCATCCGGTCAGATTGAGAACATCGGCAGATAGTTTCCGAAGATGGTTGGTTTCGGCGGTAGAGGGCGAGCTGGAAACTGTTCCCGGCGACTATGCCCGCATTGAAAGCGGCGTACTGCCCTCCGGTTGCCTTTTTTCTTATGGCTCTGAATTTAAAAAAGCGCTTTGCGAGCGGGTCGGATTGAACCCGGCGCAATCCGAATTGTATTTCAATTTCATCCGCGAAGCGATAGCTGCCAAAGAAGGCGAGAGCAGAGTGGACGAGTTGTTGCAAAAATTTGACCTCAACAACTTTGGACATAGAGTTGATCTGGCCCTGATGGTGAGATACTATATTACAGAAGTGTTGCCGTTTGTGCCTTTTTCGCAGTGGTCGCCCGCAGCACAGGCCGCTATGGGAACATTCCAGTCGAAGATAACTCAAATCCGTTCAGACTATGCCGACCGTCTTTTCAATGCCTGGAATGCTTATGTGCAAGAAAACGGGAGCAACCTTACTATGGCGGACATTTATTTTTTCTGGATTGATGGAGACGGATTTCAGTGGCCAGTTTATTATGACGTCTCAGAAACAGAAGCTTATTTGATAGCCGACTATGTATCAGGCGCGGCCACTTTCGGGGAGCGCAATAACGGCATTGTTGGCGCTACCGCTATTGGAGGTACCGTAGCTACCCTGGCGGTTGTATATGCGAAAGCTCCTTTTTTAATACTTTGGCTTGCTTACCATACGGGCGCTCCGCTGACTGCTACCGGGCTGGCCGGTGGAACAAGCGTTGGGGCGTATGCCGTCATGGCCGGGGGGCCGGTTATTGCCGTCACCGTTTTTGCGGCCTCATTTATTGCCATGCAGGCCACTGAGGTGTCACAATTTCAACAGTTTACAAACACCATCAACGAAGAACTGGCTTGGGCGCAACAGTATGTTGATCTGGCAGCCGGTCTTAGCGGGAATAATTTATTGACGCGCATTAAATTATTGAACGACTTGGACCTGGTGCTGGGCGCGCCTGTTCAGGGCGGTTTTGTGCATAACACCAACGACAATTTCTACCAGCCCGCATTCACATTGAGCTGTGTACCCAGCGTGACGCTCGACATGAACAGCACCGGCGATGCCACGCTTACTGCAAGCCAGGTTGTCAGCGGCATTATTCAATTGTGCGGGAGCGAAATCACCTACAACCTGAGCCAAAACCAATTCGACTGCAATGACATTCCCAGTGTGCAAGTCACTCTGATGGCTCAAAACGACAAGGGCGCCCAGTCTTGCAATGTTACTGTGAATTTGAGAGACAACACGCCGCCCACTGTCACCTGCCCGGCAGCGCAAACCCTGACATTGGGCGCCAATTGCACTGCTGTCTTGCCCGATTATCGCTACCTGGCAACGCACCTGACCGACAACTGCGACATAGATATGGCTACGCAATCTCCTCCCGCGGGAACCGTTATCTCCGGCGCCGGCGATATGACCATTACTTTTACCGTGACGGATGTCAGCGGCAACAGCGCCCAATGCAGCTTTACTCTTACCAAAGTGGACAACACCCCGCCTACGGTCGTTTGCCCACCTACTCAAACGCTCGAATTGGCTTCCGACTGCTCCGCCGCCATACCCGATTACAGAAGTCTCGCTACTACTTACGACGCTTGCGGCATCGCCGGCGTAGTGCAAGTGGCGCCTCCGGGATTCGTCGTCTCCGGGGTCGGTAGCATCACCGCCGCGCTGGTCGTAACGGATGTTAACAACAATGTTTCCCAATGCAACTTCACCATCAACAAAGTGGACAACACGCCGCCCACCATCGCCTGCCCGCCCACACAAACGCTGGTACTGGGAAGCGCCTGCTCGGCAGCCTTGCCCAACTACACCAGCCTCGCTACCGCCAACGACAACTGCGGCGTGCAAAGCGTGATGCAATCGCCCGCTGCGGGCACATTGGTCTCCGGCGCCGGCAACATGAGCGTGACGCTCACCGTGACCGACATCAACGGCAACACCAATACCTGCACCTTCACGGTAACAAAAGTGGACAATACCGCTCCCACCATCGCCTGCCCGCCCACGCAAACGCTGGTGCTGGGAAGTACCTGCTCGGCAACCTTACCAGACTACCGCAGCCTCGCTACCGCCAATGACAACTGCGGCGTGCAAAGCGTCACACAATCCCCGGCAGCGGGAACGACCGTCTCCAACGCAGGAAATATGACCGTGACGCTCACCGTGACCGACATCAACGGCAACAGCAATACCTGCACCTTCACGGTAACAAAAGTGGACAACACCGCTCCCACCGTGCAGTGCTTCAACCAGACCATCACCTTCAACGGCCAAACCAACATCGCCCTCAACACCGACGACCTCGTGGATGCCTCCGACAATTGCGGCGTGGCGAGTATCAGCCTTTCTCCCGATCACATTACCTGCGAACAATTGGGCCAGACGGTACCCGTCACCATTACCGTAACAGATGTGAACAACAATGTATCCACTTGTACCAGCTACATCACCGTCACCGGCCTGCCTTGCGGCTGGAGCCAAAATCCCAACGGAGTAGGCTGCGCAGGCGGCAGCAGCAACACCTATAACCCAAACACCGGCGTGTGGACGGCCACGAGTACCAATTGCTTCTACGGGCCGCCCTACACTTCGGATGCTACCAGCTTTGCGCAACGCACGCTCTGTGGCGACGGAAGCATCACGGCACATGTGACCAGCATCAATGGCAATGGCTGGGCCGGTGTCGTCATGCGCGAAAGCAACGCCCCCGTCGCCAAAAAAGCGCAGTTGATGACCAACCTGAGTCAGTTCCACCGCCGCGAATTCCGCACTACGACCAACGGCGCCGCTCAACCACAACAAATAGGCAGCAACAACCGCCATTGGCTGCGCATTGTGCGCGCAGGCAATCAGTTTACCATGTACGCCTCCGCCAATGGAATCAACTGGTTCCCCGTCGGCGCCCAAAACATTGCCATGAGCAACTGTATCCAAATGGGCTTGGTAGCGAGCAACTTCACCGCCAACAGTACTGTGACGGCTACCTTCTCCAATGTGAGCTTTTCAGGTAGCAACAGCGGGCTGGGAACAGGCAGCATAGGGCAGGGAGCGGAGAGCATAGAGCCGCCACAGAGCTTTGAGGTTTATCCCAATCCGACGGGCGGAGAACTGAACGTGGATTTGACGCAGTACATCGGTCGCAGCGTGCGGATGGAAGTGTACAGCATAGAGGGCAAGTTGTTGCAGTTCAGGGAAATAGACGAGGTGCAGACGGCGGTGGAGCATCTGGATTTGTCGCAATATGCCGGCGGGATGTATTTCATCAAAGTGCAATCGCGCGAGCTGCCGGCTGCAACGAAGCGGGTGGTGATGCAGCGGGAATAACAGATCGGCTATCGTTGGGGGCAACCTGTTGGGGCAACCCTTGTGGTTGCCCTCAACCGCCCCCCCTCCGACGATTCTGGAAATTCCGAAATTCTGTAAATTCTGATAAGTATTGGAGGATTTATATCAAAGCCGCGGAGGGGAATGCCTTCGCGGCTTTTTTTCAAAATACACATCATCATTTGTTGCTAATTTTGCCCCATGTTCATCCCTTACATTTACATAGTGGAAGACGACCCGATCATCGGGGCCGATCTGACCGACCGTTTGCAGGAAATGGGGCATCAAGCGGCAGGGCCGTTTGCCGACGGGGAGTCTGCGTATGAACACTTGTCGGTTCGGGCACCCGATCTCATCATCATGGACATACAATTGGAGGGCGCCTGGGACGGCATCGAAACGGCCCGCAGAATCATGGCCAAGTGTGCGGCGCCCATTATTTTCCTCACCTCCAACTCCGATGATGCTACCTTTAAGGAAGCCAAAGCGACCCTGCCGGCAGCCTTTCTTTCCAAACCCTTCCGGGGCCGCGACCTGAAATACTCCATAGAACTGGCCCTCAGCAACCGAGCGAAAGAGACAGCGTCCGAAGCTCCCTCTGCACAGCCCGAAGAACAGGCTTATATACTGGAAGACAGGCTGTTTGTAAAAATAAAAGACCGCTGGGTGCGGATCCTGCTGCAAGACATTCAGTGGGCCGAGGCCGATGATTACGCCTGCAAAGTAGCAGTAGGCGACAAAGAAATGTTTGTGGGCCAAACGCTGGGCAAATTCGGGGAAGCGCTGGCCGCAAAGCCTGAGTTCATGCGGGTGCATCGCTCCTTCATTGTCAATTTGAAATACGTTGACCAGATCGGAGACATGTATTTGTACATCGGTCGCAAACAAATACCCCTCAGCAAAACTTTAAAAGACGAGTTGTTTAACCGCATTCAAAAGATATGAAATGCGGGCTTTTCTTATCGTCATAATACCCAAACAAATATGAAAACGCCTGTACTCATTGCGCTGCTGATGGGCCTGTGTTCCGTCTCGATCATTGCCCAGTGAGCTACCGCGCCTCCGACATCTGATCTGCCTGCCGCACCAACGCCGACAATTCGCCGAACACCTGAGCTAAGCCCGCGCGGTCGTCGAGATAAGCATTGGCATATACCTTGCGGCTTTGGGAGGCCCGGAAGGGCGGGTGTTCATTGACGGCATCGAAGGGGATGTCGTTGGAGCGGAGGTAGTCGGCTACAAATTCGGGGTCTTGTTGGCCGGTCCAGCAGATGAGATAGCAGCCAATGCGCCGTAGATCGCGCAATAAACCAATGACATCGTGGTAGCTGCGGCCCTTTTGGTGGTAATCATAGACCGTGTCGTCGAAATCGAAGGCCACCACAAGCGAGCCGTAGCGGAGGTATTCGTCGAGCAGGCGCTGATAAGCGTTTTGAGTATTGAGGTAGTGATCCATTGGGTGTATTGTATTTTTGATGTGTGCGCCCGCGCCAGGGACAGTAGTGGAAATGGCCGCCCGACAGCAACTGCCGGCAGCGGCCATTGTAACGGATGGCCCGACGGCCTGCCTGTGCCACCCTGCCGGTTGATGGGGGCGGGGTGGCAGGGTGATGGCCGGGGCGCCCAAAAAAATTACAGCCCCGCGCTGATGAGGAAGGTAGCTGCGAAGGCCACGATGGCGTACAGTTCGGGGAATACGGCGAGGATCATGGTGCGGGCAAACACGTTGTAGCCCGCGCCGATGCCGGCGATGCCGTTGGCGCATACTTTGCCCTGCTGAATGGCGGAAATGAGGCCGACCAAACCGAGTGCGAAACCAGCGGCGAAAATGGCCATGCCTTGCAACATGGTGATGTCGGCGTTGATGACTCCGGAGGAGTTGATGATAAAAAATCCGCCGAAGCCGTACAAGCCCTGGGTGCCGGGCAATGCGCTCAAAATCATGTAACTACCGAATGCGCCTTCATTTTTTTTGAGCGCTCCGATGGTTGCGTTGCCGCCGATAGATACGCCGATGGCGCTCCCGACTCCGGCAAGCCCCAGCATCAAACCCAAACCGACGTAAGCTAAAATAATTGCTGTTCCCATATTGAATTAAGCGTTTTGAATGTGATTGTCTTGTTGTTTTTTTCTGGATGCAAAAGGTGTGTATTCCTTGCCGCCGCCCTCGAAGCCTGCATTTTTGTAAAACTCTACAAAGGTGAGACGCATGGGGTGAACGAAGGAACCGAGCGAAGAAATCAAGAGATTGGCGCCGTGTCCCACGATGAGAAAAATGACGAACAAAATGGGACCTATGACCGGCATGAATCCTTTGATCTGGATGGCAATATCGTTGATGACGAAGCCGAGGATGGCGCTGGAAATGCCGAGCGCGAAAAGCCGGACGTAGCTGAGGAGGTCGCCGAAAAAGCCGGTGATGCCGTATAAATCCCACAAGCCCTTGCCGATGCGGCTCAGGATATGACCTTTGGGCATACTGAACAGGACGATGAGGGCCACGCCTGCCCAGGCCGTCCAGGTGGAAAATGGGGCGGCCATTTTCAGCATCCCGATGTCTAAGAGGCTGAGCAACAGGAGAATCCAGCCTATCGGCGGCATCCCGTAAGCTAAGCTGAACTGCTTTATTCTGTTGATGGATTGCAGGGCCAGCCCGAAAATCGTTTGGATCAGCCCCAGCACCAAAGCCAGATTGAAGGCTTGCTTGCTGTCTATCATGATGCGGCGGGTATCGCCCAGCCAGGCGTATTCTTCGCCCAGCAGATTGATGCCGAACACGGTGCCGGTGAGAACGCCGAAGAGTATGGTGGCGGCGCCCATGAAATGTGTCAGCGTCAGAATCGGCTTGATGTCGTCTTTGGCTTTGAAGCGATAGAGCAAGGTGCCGACCAGGATGACAACGCCATAGCCCGCATCGCCAAGGCAGAAGCCGAAAAAGAGCATGAAGAACGGTGCGAAAAAGGGCGTCAGGTCCAACTCGCCGTAAGAAGGCAGTGCAAAAAGCTTGCTGATCGGCTCGAAGTATTTGGAGAAACGCCCGTTTTTGAGCAATACCGGCGGCTGGTCTTCGGGAATGGGGTTTTCGGCCCAGAATACAATGGGCTGATTTTCAAATACCTTCTGCAATTGGTCTTCTACCGGGCGGGGTACAAAACCCTCCAAAACCATGATGGCGCCGTCGGCGGCATCGGTGATGGTGTGGCGGAGGGCCTGTTCGGTGTCGGTATGTTCCAAGAGTTGATTGCGCACGCCGTCTAAAGCGGGAAGCTGGGCTGCGAAGTCGTCCAATTGTGCCTCCAAAGCGGCGATGTGTGTTTCCAATTCGGCGGCGGCGGCGCGCAGGGCTTCGGGATCGCGGGCGGGCGCAGGCAGGAGTTCGGCGTCTAAGTCGGGGCGCGCGCCGGGCGGGTGCAGCACCACAAAGTGCGCATCGGGCGGCAACTCGTTGATGACAAAGAGGTAGCGATCAGAGGCCCATTCCGGTTGGAATTTCCGCTGCGGGCAAGTGTAAAAACTACATTGCCAGCCAGCCTGAGCAATGTGTTCGAGCGTGGCGCTGGAGAAGTTGCCCCAGGGTGCCATGTTTTGTTGCTCTTTGCGTATGACCTGCAACTTCTGGCGATCTGAATCGAGGGCTTCCTGCAATGACCAGATGCGGCGCGCCGGGTCTTCGTCGGTGGAGAGGGCTTGTGCAGCGGGCATTTCGGCGTCTTCCTTCCGGCGGGCTTCCACGAGGCGAATCGCCGATTCCATGTCTTTGAGCCTGCGCTCGTGCTCGCTGAGTTGCTCCGGCGGCGGCAGGTCTTTTTGGGTCTGAATGTGCAATACGCCCACCGCCCGAAGGTCTTCGAGGAAGTTCTGGTAGTCTTGCGGATGTACCAGAAAGGCGTATTTGCGCATGGGCACGATCATGGCGCGATGGATTTTGGCTTCCTAACTCCCAAGGGGGGGATGCTAAGCGTGCGGATATTTTTAGATTTGATATTTGACATTTTGCGGTTTTGCGGTTTTATCCCAATGCCTCCTGGCGTTTTTTTACAATTTTTTGCGCTGATTTGGAGAGGTTTTCTTCGTCTTCCAAAAAGCGCTTGATCTTTAGAACGGCCTCTTCGTAGCCGGGAATCTGTACTTTTTCGTAAAGATTCACTTTTTGCGTGGTCTTTTTGCGGGCGCGGTCGAGCAGCGACATGGCGCGCAACAATACCTGTTTTTCGATGCCGATGCGAGCCAATTCCTTGAGCGTGGCCACGCCGTCGGGCCACCAGTGCGGCTTGTTGAACAGGCTGAACGGCTCTACCCGGAACGATACGTCCCTGAGTACGGGAATGAGCACGCCGGCGATTTTGCGCTGATCGAGCAACACTTGTTCTACCTGCACGACCGAGGGGTCAAACTCTTCCCAGAGGCGCAGGACGTTGTGGTACCCGGCCATGCGACTGGCCAGCAATTGCTCGCGTTCGTCGGCTTCGTGTTTCAATTTTTTGACCTCCACCCGCAACGCCGACTCTTTGTTTTTGAGCGTGGGCAATGCGCGTTGCCGAATGCGCAACTGCCGGTTCATGTCCTGCAGGGAGGTTTTGTTGTATTGAAATTTTACAGGCACGATGTTGTGGTTTTGTGGTTTTGTGGTTTTATGGTTTGTTGGTTTGTTGGTTTGTTGGTTTTATCCGCCGAACTACGCCACAGGCGAGGGAAGACGGGTTTTATGATTTTGTGGATGAGGGCTTTTGTGGCGAGCTTTTTCTCGCCGCGATCAATTTGCCGATCATTGCGGAGATATGTCTGCAATCGCCGAGCCAACGCTGAATGAGCATTTCATCAAAATAGCCTATCTCGCCTGCTATTTCACAAAGGCTGGATACCTCGGCACAGGAGCCTTTGGCGATGTAAAAATGCCTGATACTCTGTTTGTTCGTATCCAATTCATCGCCCTCCGCAATATTGGAAGCAATAGAAACGGCTGCACTCCTTAGCTGATCTCTGAACCTGAAATCCTTGGAAATGGCGTCGGTTTCCGAATGTCTGTATATATCCACAGCAAGTGCTTTGGCCTTTTTCCACACTTCTAATTTTCTGAAATCTCCCATGTTGCTCTATTTTTTATTTGTGAAGAATTCAAACCTTAAACCCCAAACCAAAAAACCTCAAACCTCCACCGAAAAACCTCAAACCCCAAACCTCAAACCCAAAAACCTACCCCCAATACTTCTCCACAAACTCCTGCTTGATGCCCACTTCCGCTTTGGAGAAGTATTTGGCAAACAACTGCCAGGCAATGTTCAGCATTTCGGTGGTATCAATGTTGACGTCAATGGCGAGGAGGCGGTCGGAGTATTCTTTGGCAAATTGCAGTGTGCGCTCGTCGTAGTCGGTCAGATCAAAGCCGTTTTCCAGCTTGGTGCGGGCGTTCGCGGCGTCGGCATAGAGGCGGATGGCGGCATTCATCACCTGCGGGTGATCGGCGCGGGTCTTCTTACCAATGACCAACTGCTTGAGGCGCGACAGACTTCGGAAGGGGTCCACGATGACCTTGCCGATTTCGGTATCGCGGCGCAAAAAGAGCTGACCCTCAGTAATGTAGCCGGTGTTGTCGGGCACGGCGTGGGTGATGTCTCCGCTGGAAAGCGTAGTCACCGCGATGATGGTGATGGAACCGCCGGCCTCGAACTGCACGGCTTTTTCGTAAATCTTGGCCAAGTCGCTATACAGCGAGCCGGGCATACTGTCTTTGGACGGAATCTGGTCCATGCGGTTCGATACGATGCTGAGCGCGTCGGCGTACAGCGTCATGTCGGTGAGCAGCACCAATACTTTTTCGTTTTTGTCAATGGCGAAATACTCGGCGGCGGTGAGGGCCATGTCGGGTACGAGCAGGCGCTCCACGGGCGGATTTTCGGTGGTATTTACAAAGCTGACGATGCGGTGCAGGGCGCCGGCATTTTCAAAGACCTGTTTGTAAAAAAGGTAGTCGTCGTTGGTCAAACCCATGCCGCCGAGGATGATTTTGTCGGCTTCGGCGCGCAGGGCCACCATGGCCATCACCTGATTGTAGGGTTGGTCGGGGTCGGCAAAGAAGGGTATCTTTTGGCCGGTCACCAAGGTGTTGTTCAGGTCTATGCCCGCAATACCGGTGGTGATGAGTTCGCTGGGTTGCTCGCGGCGCACAGGATTGACCGAAGGACCGCCGATTTCGCGCTCCTCGCCCTGCACATCCGGGCCGCCGTCAATGGGCCGTCCGAAGGCGTCGAAGAAGCGGCCGGCGAGTTCGTCGCTCACGTTGAGCACCGGCGGCTTGCCGAAAAACACGACCTCCGCATTGGTGGGAATGCCCTCGGTGCCGGAGAATACTTGCAGGGTGATCTCGTCGCCCATGATTTTCACTACCTGCGCCAGACGGCCATGCACCAAGGCCAATTCTTCGTTGCCCACGTCTTGTGCGCGCAGGGTGCAGGTGGCTTTGGTGAGCTGTTCTATTTTGGTATAAACCCTTTGAAATGCTTGAGTTTGCATGTGTTCGTTGTTCTTTTTGTTTTTTTGGTTAGCCTCAAGCCTTAAGCTACAAGCCTCAAGCTGTGCACCCCGCGCCATAGCGCGGCTACCGCCTACTGCCTTCCCCCTCCCTCAGCATCTCCTCCAATTCCTTCTCGAAACTGCGAAACTGTTCCGATTCAAATTCCGAGTAGTTCATCTGCTTCATTTGGTTGACAACCCTTTTGAAATACGGATTTACCTGCTCGAAAGAGTCGAATTGGAAATGCGTGTCACAAATCCGCAGCACCCAGTCGGTCATGTACTGCTGCCGGGCCAGCGGCGTGCGGGCGTCTATCGAGTCAAAAGCGTCCTGCTGTAGGATGACGGCATCCACCACTTCCGAGCGCCAGAAGGTGAGGTGGTAGTCCACCGTGACGCCGTCGTCGCCGAGGATATTGATTTGTTCGGCGGCTTCTTTGCCTCGCAAGAGGATGTTTTTCAGGCGGTTCACTTTATCCACCCAATCGGGCGAAATGGCTTTGGCCAGCGTTTCCTGCAATTCGGGGTACTCCAGATATTTCGAGTAGCTGTCTATCGGGTCAATGGCCGGGTAGCGCTTGCTGTCGGCGCGTTGCTGCGAGAGAGCGTAAAAACAACGGGCGGCTTTGCGCGTGCTTTCCGTCACCGGCTCTTTGAGGTTGCCGCCTGCGGGCGATACCGTGCCGATGAAGGTGATGGAACCGCTTTGGTTATTGCTCAGGCGCACCATGCCTGCACGCGAGTAGAAATTGGAAATGATGGCCGAGAGGTCCATCGGGAAGGCATCGGGGCCGGGCAGTTCCTCCATGCGGTTCGACATTTCGCGGAGGGCCTGCGCCCAGCGGGAAGTGGAATCGGCCAGCAGCAATACTTTCAGGCCCATGCTGCGGTAGTATTCGGCTATGGTCATGGCGGTATAAACAGAAGCCTCGCGGGCTGCCACCGGCATGTTGGAGGTGTTGGCAATGATGACGGTGCGCTCCATGAGGCGTCTGCCGGGATGCCAGGGGTCGTCGAGTTCGGGAAATTCTTTGAACAATTCCACCACTTCGTTGGCGCGCTCTCCGCAGGCCGCTACAATCACCACGTCGGCATCGGCTTGTCGGGAAATGGCCTGCTGCAACACTGTTTTGCCGCTGCCGAAGGGGCCGGGAATGAAGCCCGTGCCGCCCTCCACAATGGGGTTGAGGGTGTCAATGGTGCGCACGCCGGTTTCGAGCAGTTGGTAGGGCCTCGGTTTGTCCACATAGGCCCGAACGGCTTGTTTTACAGGCCATTGCTGCGTCATGGTCACTTTCAGTTGGCGACCCGATGCGTCGCTCAGGGTGGCAATTTCGTCTTCTACGCGGTATTCGCCTTCGGGTGCTACCGATTGCACGGTGAAACTGCCTTGCCACATAAACGGCACCATGATGCGGTGCGGCACGGCATTTTCCTGCACTTCGCCGAGCCAGGCGCCGGCCTGTACCGTATCGCCGGGCTGTGCCAATGGCTTGAAATGCCAGAGTTTGGCTTTGTCTAAGGCATCGGTATATTCGCCGCGTTGGAGGAAGATGCCGCTCATCGTGCCGAGGTCGTGCATGAGGCCGTCGTAGTTGCGCGACAGGATGCCGGGACCGAGGGTGGCTTCGAGCAGGTGGCCCATAAACCGCACCGGCGTGCCTACTTTGATGCCGCGGGTGCTCTCAAACACCTGCGCATAGGCGTATCCGCTGCGGATTTTGATGACCTCGGCCATCAGGTCGGTGTCTTTGTGGCGGAGGTAGCACACTTCATTTTGCGCCACCGGCCCCTCCACTTTGATGATGGCGAGGTTGGCAATGATGCCGCTTACTGTTCCCGTTGATTGGTTTTTCATGTTTCAAATTTCGTGTTTCGCGTTCTTGGTTTCGGGTTGGAACGGCTGCTGGCTACTGGCTGCAAGCCGCGGTTCCTCTCGCTCCTCGCCACGACGACAGGCGTGGTTCGCGGGAATTCGCGTCCTTCGCTAAAATTCGCGTTAAAAACGCTCGCGTTCCTCGCGCTTACCGCGCCACGGCGCGGCCACCGAATCACATCGGCAAACTATGCTCCAAATCTCCAATGATCTTCTTAAAAACAACATCTCCGTCGGCCTTGTCCAAAGGCGCCCAACGTTGCAAAATCATCAGTTTGATCAAATAGGCGAGCAACACCTCCACGCTGAAATAATGGAAAGCGTTGAGTTCGTCCAAATACGTCCAGCGTTTGGCATCAATGGCCATTTCGCGCTCCAGCCAGTTGTTGTCCTCCCATTGCAGGAGGCGCTCCATCATCGGAAACTCGCCGCTGAGACCAAAGTCGCGGGCATGGCTGCTGCGAAGCGCTGCGGTGAACTCGTATTCGCCTATCAACTGCCCTTCCACGCTGAGGCGGTTCCGGCGGATGCTCATGGCCGCGAGGATATTGCGCAAGTTGCGCTCAAATCGGAACCAATCATTGAGGAAACCCTGCGTATTAGCTAAGGCATAATCGTAAAACAGTTCCGTGAGTTGGTTCTCCCAGGTCATGCCGGGCCGCAGCGGTTCCTGCGCCTGAAACGCAGCGATGAAAGTCTGCATATAAGCCGGCAGGCGCTCCGGTTCGCGCAGCCCGTCGGCGAAGTCATCGGGCGAGTAGCGGGCATTTTCTTCCCAGGTCGCCTCGGTTTTGAGCAAAAAATGGAGCAGATTGCGGTTGTCGGCCGGTAAAAACAACCATTCCGCTAATTGGTAATCTTCTGGATGCAGGTGCGTCTTCAATTCTTCCCTGAACGCCGCCACAGAAAAGGGCATTTTGGGCTGGTCGAGCACGATGTCGGGCAGTCCGGCGATCAGGTAGTAGTATTGGCGGTTGGTCATGATAAGTTATTTTTCTCCAAACAACTGCCTGTCCACCTGCGGCCTCAGATACATGCGGAAAAAGCGCTCGAAGTCCTCGGCGCTGAAAGAAACCACAAAGCTCCCGTCTGCCGGGCCGATGCGAAAACCATCCTGAAGGCGCTCGTCGTAGCTCAGGTGAAGCCCTTTGGCGAGCAGTTCATTGGCGCGGGCGGCCACAAAAGCGTCCAAACGTTCGCGGTCCTTTTCGGGCAGCAGCAATTGCAGGTCGGGGCCGGTCTGGCTGTCGGGCTTCCAGTTGCTCATGGCCGTCTGGATGATCTGTTGCAAAAAACCGGCATCGGAGAGCGCTTCCCGAACGGGATGGGCCACCAAGCGATCTGTGACAAGCCCCGAAATTTTTTGCTGCAAATCCGACACCGCCTGCCGGGCCGAACGCGCCAGTTCCGACTGCGTATTGTCGCGCAGGCGGGCGGCTTCTTCTTCGACTTGTTCGCGGGTGCGTTGGGCAGCGCGGGCAGCTTCGGTGCTGATGCGCTCGGCTTCGGCGCGGGCCTGGGCCAGTATTTGCTCGGCTTCGGCGCGGGCGCGCTCTACTCCGTCGGTGTATATTCTATCGGTGAGTTCGCGCAGTTTACCTTCCATGATGGGTGTTTTTCATTTGGAAATCATGCAAGAGCAAAGGTAATTAAACGAGATTGCCCAACCCAATGAGTTTTGTCATCTTTTCAAATGACAACAGACATCCAATGCTTGGCAATCTTTGCGATCTTTGCGGGAAGCGAAAACAATATACCATGCAGGAAAAAACCTACGACTACATCGTCATCGGCTCCGGCTTCGGGGGCAGCGTGTCGGCCATGCGCCTGGCAGAGAAAGGGTACAGCGTTTTAGTGCTGGAAAAAGGCAAACGCTATGCCACTGGCGATTTCCCGCGCAGCAACTGGAACCTGCGCAAGTACCTCTGGGCGCCGCTGTTGCGCTGTTTTGGGTTTCAACAACTCACTTTTTTCCGCGAGGTGTTCGTCATCAGCGGCGTGGGTGTGGGCGGCGGCAGTCTGGTTTATGCCAATACGCTGCTGACTCCGCCGGATGCTTTTTTTGAAAACCCGGTCTGGGCTAAGTTTCAGGACTGGAAAACCGTGCTGGCGCCATTTTATCAAAAAGCCAAATTCATGCTGGGCGCCACCCCCGCCCGTCACCAATACGAAGACGACCGCCTGCTGGCTGAAGTAGCGCAGGACATGGGGCGCGGCCATACCTACAAAGGTGTGGACGTGGGCGTGTATTACGGCGATCCGCATCAGCCCGCCGACCCGTACTTCAACGGCGAGGGGCCGCTGCGCAAAGGCTGTATCGAGTGCGCGGGTTGCATGGTGGGTTGCCGCCACGATGCCAAAAACACATTGGATAAAAACTACCTCTGGTTTGCTGAGAAGTACGGCGCGCAGGTGCTGCCCGAAACGCAGGCCACCCGCGTCACTTACGACGATGCCAAAGGCGAATACACCGTGGAGGCCCGCAGCAGTACGGGCTGGTTGGGCGGTGGTCGGCGCAGTTTCCGGGCGCGGGGCATTGTGTTCAGCGCGGGGGTGCTGGGTACCATGCGGCTCTTGTTGGAACAAAAATTCGGAATCGGCACACTGCCCCGTTTGTCCGACAGGCTGGGCGACAACCTTCGCACCAATTCGGAATCCCTCTGCGGCGTGGTGAATGCCGACCGCAAGCTCAACTACGGCGTGGCCATCAGTTCCGGTTTCTACCCCGACGAGCATACGCATGTGGAATTGGTGAAATTTCCCGACAAATCCGGCGCCATGCTGCGGCTCGGCTCTCTGGCAGTGGACGGCCATAATCCCACCATGCGATTGCTGCGCTGGTTAGGCGCGTTTTGGGTGCGTCCGCTGGAGGCATTGCGCATGGTTTTTTCCACCAATCTGCCGCGCAAGTCGGTCATTTTGTTGGTCATGCAAACTTTGGACAATTCCATGCGAATGGTATGGAAACGGGGCTTGTTGGGCGGTAAAATGACTTTAGACAATACCGCCGAAGGGGCCTCGCGGGTGCCTGCCTACATTCCATCCGGGCAAGAGGTGATGCGGCGTTATGCGTCCAAAGTGAACGGCACGGCCATGAATGCAGTGACGGAACTGGCGTTCAACATGTCTTCCACCGCGCACATCATCGGCGGCTGCGCTATGGGGTCAGACACTTCGGAAGGCGTTGTGAATGAACGATTTGAGGTGTTTGGTTATCCCAATATGTACATTTTGGACGGCTCCATCGTACCCGCCAATCTGGGCGTGAACCCCAGCCTGACCATCACGGCGCTGAGCGAGTACGCCATGTCGTTGGTGCCGGAAAGGAAGGGGGATTAAGCATACAAAAAAGGGCACAACAACCTGACGCTGCTGTGCCCCTTTTCGCTGTCTGTTGGTCTGATGTGCGATCAGAAGTTCGGGCAGTAGAGGCCGCGTTTTTCGGGGCCGCAAATCTTGTAGTTCAGAGCAAATTCAAAGCCGCCCTGACCGTTGCTGGCAGCTTTGAGCGGCGACACGTTGATGTCGTAGCTGAAGCCGAGGCTGAAGTTGTTCATATCGAAACGGGTGGAGAGGATGGCTGCATCGTTGAGTACGCCGGTTTCAATTTTATTGGAAACGCGCGTCCACAAGCCCACCTGAAATGCCTGCGTGTCGTATTTGGTTTTGTTGAGGATGAATTTGAGGCTGGTGCCCGCGTTCACCTGAAAGGACGGCCCCTGGCTCATCACGATGACGCCCGGCACAAGGCCCACCTTATCACTCATGCTGAACTCGCCGCCGCCGTGTACCGTGAAGCGGCTGTACAACAGGTCTTGCTCGGTGTTGGTAAAAGAGAGATTGGCGCGGTTGAGGTGGTGGAAAGAAGCGCCGAGATAGAGGTTGTTGTCGGAATCGAAAACGGCGAACCAGAGCAAACCGGCAGCCATGTCGGCGAAGATGAAGTTGTCGCGATTGAAACCGTTTTCCAGCGTCGGCAGGTTGGGATCGTGCGCGCCGCGGCCATCGTGCTGAGTACCCCAACGAAGATTGATAAAGTCAATACTGCGCTGCGCAAAGCCCAGTTCGGCCCCGGCCACTAAGTAAGACGCGCTGGTACGGGTACCCGCCATGCGCTTGCTGTAAGAGCCGGAGATTTTGCCGGTCAGCGTTTGGAAACGCGATTCGCCGGCGCGGTCGCCCCAGAAAGTGCCGCCTACGCCGAAGTAATCGTAGCGACCGGTAGCGATGCGCTGGTCATAAGAGACGGAGTAAGTATTGTAGGCATTGGAACGCAATACCGAAGCCCACTGGTTGCGGTAGTTGGCAGCTAATCGGACATTGCAATTCATAACGCCGGTCAGAGCCGGGTTGAGGTTGAGCGGCGAGAGGTAAAACTGCGAGAAGTGAATGTCCTGCGCAGAGAGGCTCACGATGCTGCCGGCGATGGCCAGGGCGGAGAAAATCAATCGAAGTTTCAACATAGATGATGGATTTGAAAAGATAGCTTCCTTTAGAAAAATCGGTTGGTTACAAAGAGGCCACAATAATAGGCAATGCCTCAAATAGCGGCGAATTTTTAAATGTTAAAAAATGAGATCAGGGTAGAAAATTGTTAGAGAGATACCGTGTGCAGGCCAAAACGCTGCCTGATGGGCAAATATTTTGTGCGGAGCGGATCACTCCAACTCTTCCAGTTCGCCGATTTCTTTGAGATATCGGAACGTTTTTTCGGCTTCTTCCTCATCCACCACACTGATGGCCACGCCCACATGCACCAGTACATAATCGCCGGGTTGGGCTTCAGGCACCATCATCAGATTCACTTCTTTGAGGATACCTCCAAACGAAACTTTGCCTATGCGGAAGGTGTCGTCCAATTGATTGGTGATGGAGGCTATTTTACCCGGAATGGCGAGGCACATGACTGAATGTTGTTGTTGACGAATCAATACCGATGGCAAAAGTAGTTTATTTTCTCACAAAATTTCCCTCTGCCCTATGCTCTCCCGATTTCGTTCCTCATCGGGACTTCGCTTCGCTCTATGCCCTATGCTCCTCCTCCCAGCCTGCGATACGCATACCCCGCAGCCCCTACGATGCCCGCGTTATTGAGCAGTTTGGCCGGCGTCACCGGTGTTTCCACTTTCAAATACTTTTGGTAACTGTCGAAATCTTTGCTGATGCCGCCTCCGAGTATGAACATATCCGGCGAAAGCAGGCGTTCCAAATGGTGCAGGTATTCGTTGAAGCGCTTGCCCCATTTTTCCCAGGAGAGGTCCAATTTTTTGCGGGCAGAGTTCGACACATAATGCTCGGCAATCATATTATGCATGATGAGATGCCCGAACTCCGTGTTGGGTACTTCCCTGCCGTCCACAAACAGCGCGGTGCCTATGCCCGATCCAATGGTGATGAGTAAAACCGTGCCCATTTGACCTTTCCCCTTTCCGAAATCCATTTCAGCGTAGCCGGCAGCATCGGCGTCGTTGAGGGCTGCCACATGGAGCCCCGAAGCCTTGCTGAACAATGCCTCGATGTTTTGGCCCAGCCAGCCTTTGTCAATATTGGAGGCAGAATGAGCCACGCCATGCCGCACAATGGCCGGAAACCCGCAACCCACCGGCCCGGTCCAGTCGAGGTGCTGTACTAATTCCATAAAAGTTTCGGTCATGCGCTCCGGAGTGGAGGGTTTGGGAGTTTCCAATCGTACGCGCTCGCTGCGCAATTCTCCGCTCCGCACATCTACAATGGCTCCTTTTAGTCCCGTGCCGCCAATATCAACTCCCAGTATGTCCATGTTTAATAATGATAATAAGTTTAGAATCAGTGCATAAGGCCGATTTTCATGAAGCGTGCGTTTGTTATCGCATGGCCTGAACGGGCGTAAAGTTGAGACAAATTGCCCAAAAAGACAAGGTTTTGCGTTCCGAATTTCGGGTTTCGGTTTTAAAGTTCCTGGTTTCGGGTTCAGTGCTAAGCGCGATGGAACCCGAAACCTTGAACCCGAAACCTTGACCCCCCCCCTCAACTCATAAACTCCCAGGCCGTACGATACACCCCCTCCTGTTCGCAATACTCCAGCAAATCGGAATAAAAACCATTATTTCCTATGGTCGCGCTGTCGCCGATGATGACGAGCAACTTGCGGGCGCGGGTCATGGCCACGTTCATGCGGCGGTAATCGCTGAGGAAGCCGATTTCACCTTTTGTGTTTGACCTCACCAATGAAATATACACCACATCGCGCTCCTGCCCCTGAAAACCATCTATCGTGCTGACACTCAGCGACAACATGGCCAGCGCGGCATCCTGCTCTGCCTCCCGGCGGATGTGATCGGCCTGCTCCCGGTAAGGCGAAATGATGGCCACAGTAGGCAAGGGACGGTCGTGATGCGCCTCAATCAGTTGATAAAGGTGTTCGCGCAGAATATGATACTCATCCGGATTGAAACGGCTCATCGAATCGGGGTGTACCTGCTCGTCAAATCCGCAGCCGGCGGTATCTATAAACTCCAGCGGAAAATGCTCCCCGATGTCCAAGCGGTGGCCGCTCACAGATTCGTGCGCCTTGAGCCGGTTTTTGTAAAAACGACGATTGGAAAAGCCCATGATGGCGGCGTGCATCCGGTATTGCACTTCCAGCATCGGCGACCAGGGCATGCGCTCTATGCAGCGCTCCATCATGGTCACGGAGAGGCCCTGTCGCGCCGCCGCTTCTGATTTTACGGTGGGCGGCAATTGGCAGGGATCGCCCGTCAGGATCACCCGCGAGGCTTTGAGGATCGGTATCCAGGAGGCGGGTTCGAGCGCCTGCGAGGCTTCATCTATGATGAGCGTGCGAAAATGCCGCTTGTCCAATACCTTTTGCGCAGCGCCCACCAAAGTAGCCGTCACCACCTGTGCGCCGTCCAGAATTTGCTCCACAATGCGGTCTTCCAGCGCATCGGCCCAGGCGGCCAATTGTGAGGCTTCTTCCAGCAGTTGGCGGCGCTCGCTGCGCTCCTCAGAGCCAAACTGCCGCCTGAATCGCCGGGCCTGCCGCCTACATTCTGCGGCCTGTATCCGCACTTTTTTCACGTTTTTGCTCTCCGGGTGCGAGGCCGCCAGCGCTTCGAGGGTGTGCGAGAGAATGCCCTCGTCCACGCGCGAAATATTGCCGAGGCGCACCACAAACAAGCCCTGCGCCGCCAATCGTTCGGTCAGCAAATCCACCGCAGCATTGCTGGGCGCACATACTAATACCGTGTGTTCGGTTTGGCACAGCAGCTTCACGGCCTGCACAATGGTGGTAGTTTTTCCGGTGCCCGGCGGACCGTGAATGACGGCCACATCGCGCGCTGCCAGCGTTTCGCGGATGGCGGCAGTCTGCGAGGCATTGAGTCCCGGAATGTGCTGAATATCAGGCGTCTGCCCAAATTCGGGTTCTTTGCTCCCGGCCAACACGGCGCGCAGTTCGGCCAGGCGGCCTTTTTTTACCTCCATCAGTTGCCGCAGGGCCTTTTCCATTTCCGCGTAGCTGCGCTCGTCAAACAGCAGGTCCACCCCGGTGAGGCCCTCGTCGCTCCAGTCGGGCAAATCCTGACTGTTGAGAATAATTTTCATCTTGTTTTTGTCCACAAAATGCACGACGCCGGCAAACTCCGCCCGCCTCGCGCCCTCCTTCCGGGTGAAAAAATTGACGGTTTTGCCCTCCCGAAAAAAATGCTCCTTGCGGTTTTCAGCCGGCCGCTCCACCACCACAAAAGCGCGGTCGCCGATGGTATAACCCTGCTGCGCGAGCTTCACGGGGTACCAGCAATAGCCCTCCGCTTTGCGCTCCTCCAAGCTCAGCCGCTGAATTTTTTTCCTGTAAAACTCCAATTCTTCCTCCTTTTCCAATCGGAGCAGGGCGAGCAGGTTTTCTATATGTTCGTGCATAATCGCTATTCCTTCGGCAAACTCCTCTCCGATGCATCCGGGTGGATGGTGTGACCAAAGAAAATGGCATTGGCCAACAGTTTATTGGCCCCAAACCAGAAAGCCCGGAACTGCGTATTATCTGCAAAAGCGACGACTTTGCCGCGGCCCACCGCACTCACCACCGCGCCTGCCGAACTGCGCACGCGCTCTGCATAGCGGGTATGCAGGTAGCCGCTCATCAGCGGATTGGAGGAGTAGAGTAGGGGTGTGGCGTAGGGATTTTTGGCCGGTTCAAAATAGAGATTGCCGCTGCGGAACACCGGCATCTTGTCTCGCGTGTAGCCGTAACCGATGGGGTGACCGTTGTCGAGCAGGTTCTCAAAAATAGCCCCCGAAGTTTGCAGCGCGCCCCGGTCTTCCTCCCTTTTTGTATATGGACGGCGTGCCGGAGTAGCGTCGGAAGCCTTCTCCTGCCTGAATTCCACGAACGCCAGGCCATTGCTGCGCAGCCATTGCACTGCCTCCTGGTAGGCCACGATGACGCCGCCCTGTTGCACCCACTCTTTGAGCCGGTCGCCGCCGGAAATGCTGCCGTAATTGCCGCCGGGCATGATGACTGCCGTGTATTTGTTCAGATCAACGCGGCCCAGCGCCGTCATTTCCACCTTGGTCACGCGCATATCGTAGCGCTGATCGAGCAGGTGCCAGATTTCGCCGGCATCGGTGCTGCGCACGCCCTCGCCCACGAGGAGCAACACTTCTGGGGTTTTGAGGAGCTTGAAATCGTCGCTGCCGAGGTCAATGCCCACAGGCGTCAGACCGGTGTCCATATCATAAAACCGCACGCCGCCCATCTGCGAGGCAATGGTGATGAGTCCGTGAATCTGCTCCGGCGTTTTGCTCTGGCCAGCTACCGGCAGCAGGATGGTTCCGGGCGGATAATTCCGGTTGTCCATAGAGAAGCCCGTAGAGGCCACTTTCATACGAAGACCCTGTTGCAGCAGGTAGTTGAGCGCTTTGGGAGCGTAGTATTCGGTCCATTCCATGAGGTAAGCGTACTCGCTGAATTCGGGCGCGGGTGTTTCCACAACGATGCCCGGACCGGCAATTTTGTCGCCTATCATGTCGTCGTCAAAGGCGCGTTTTTCCAGCGCGGCATACGGCAGGTTAAAGGCCAGCGGGTAAGTCCAGCCCGATATGTCGTAAAAAATGCTGTCTTCAAAAGCGGTTCTGGTTTCAAAAATGCCATGAATGAGGCGGTATTGCGGCTGGTCGAGCGGCACAACATAGGCTTGGCCTGCCGTAAACTGATGACCTGCGGCAGTAGCATCTTTTTTCAACGTATATACTTCGATCTGGTGCTTGCGCAAAATCTCAATAAAAGCAGCGGTGCGGGCGCGGTCGGCCGGATCGCCGAAAATGTAGGCTTTGCGGGTGTCGTTGCGGGCATCTTCGAGGGCGGAGGTGTAAAAATCGCGCTGATAGCTGAGCAGGTCTTTTTTCATCTCGCGCACCGCTTTGTGGGTCGAAAGCGAGGTAGCCACCTGATTGCGGATGGTGAAGGCAAAGGTGAGGTCGCCGTTGTCGGTTTGTTGCACATGTCCGCGCGAACTGGCCTGCTCAAAAAGGATGCCCACACAACCGTTGGCGTCGGGATAAGTGGAGCCTTTGCCGTAGTAAAAATCGTCGTAGCCCTCTTTGGTGAAGTACAGCGAGCCTATGCCGTCCAAAGCTTCGGCGTGGTAGTTGCCGATGCGCTCGGTGAGTTCCTGATTGAGCTTGGGTGTCAGGGGGTGTACGCGGGAGGGTACGCCGGGCATGAAGAAGAAGGTGGTGTTGGAACCCATCTCATGGTGATCGGTGAGTACGTTGGGTTTCCATTCGTGGAAGATGCGCACGCGGCCCTGGCTTTCGGGCAATTGCGCCGGCAGCCAGTCGCGGTTGAGGTCAAACCAGTAGTGATTGCTGCGCCCGCGGGGCCAGGGTTCGTTGAACTCGCGGTCGGCAGGGTCGGAACTGAGGTTTTTATTGCGGTGCGTGTTCACCCAGGAGGCGAAACGGTTCATGCCGTCGGGATTGAAACAGGGATCAAAAATGATGATGACGTCTTCGAGCAGGCGGTCGAGGTCTTTGCTTTTGCCGGCCAGCAAGTAGTAGGCTGCCAGCATGGCGGCATTGCTGCCGCTGGGTTCGTTGCCGTGTATGGTGTAGCCCTGGTAGAGTACGGCGGGTACTTTATTGAGGTCCACACCGGCCGATTTGGACGGGTTGCTCAGGGCCACATGCTGGGCTTTGATCTCGTCCAACGACTTGTGATTTTTTTCAGAAGTAATGATGAGGTGGATGAGCGGTCGGTTTTCAAAAGTGCGGCCATGCTCTACCAATTTGGCTCTGGGCGAGGCGGCGGCCAATGTTTTCATATAGCCCAGCAGTTGATCGTGCGAGATGTGCCACTCGCCGATCTGAAAGCCGAGGTAAGCTTCGGGCGTGGGCAGGTTTTTGTCGTACGGGATGTCGGGCAGGAAGTAAGTGAGCGGCTGTTTTTGCGCGAAAGCGGCAAGGGCGGCCCAAAGCAAGAGAAAAGTAAAAGTGTGCTTCATGGTAGCTGGTATGTTTTGCTAAAAAAACGCAGCTTTGAAGAATGAACCCCAAAGCTGCGGAAAGGAACAAATTTTTTTGGAAATGGCTTACGACTTTTTTCTGTCTCTGGTAAAAATGGCCACGATGGGCATACCTATGCCTTCTCCTTCTGCGTGGCAAAGCGCAACAACACTGCGCCCAGCAACACAAAGGCGATGAGGCCCAGCAGATCGCCGCCGCTGCCGAGGCTTTCGCCCAGACCAATGTTGAGGTAGCTGAGCAAGGAGCGCGGCTTGCCCTCTGCGTCCACTCCGTAGGTGCTGCCGATGAGGATGGCGATGACGATGCCCATGATGGCGCCGCCGGCGATGAGGCCCGAACTGAACAGCGCGCCCGGCCCGATGTCGGATTCTTCTTTGTCGGATTTGTTGATCTTGTCGGCTATCCATTTTACAAAACCGCCGGCCAGCAAAGGCGTGGAGGTGGAAAGCGGCAGGTAAGCGCCCACGGCAAATGCCAGCGAATTGACGCCGCACAACTCTACCACGGCGGCAATGCCCATACCCGCGATGACCAATCCCCAGGGCAGGTTTTGGCTCAACAAGCCCTTGATGACGGTGGCCATGAGCGTGGCTTGCGGGGCGGGCAGCGGGTTGGGATGCTCCGCTGTGGCCTCGCCGATGCCGATGGTGCGCTCCAGCAACAACATGGTGAAACCGATGACCACCACCGAAACCAGCACCCCGATGATGAGGCCCAACTGCTGTTTGACGGGCGTAGCGCCCACGATGTAGCCGGTTTTCAGGTCTTGGGATGTGGCGCCCGCGTTGGCCGCAGCGATGCACACGATGGAGCCTACCACCAAAGCAATGGGTTGGTACGCGTCGCCGCTCCAGCCCACGCCGAGGAAAATGAGCGAGGTGGCCATGAGGGTGGCAATGGTCATACCGGAAATGGGATTGGAAGACGAACCGATGAGGCCCACAATGCGCGAAGACACCGTGACGAAGAAAAAGCCGAACACGATGATGAGCATGGCCGAGAGGAAATTGGTGGGCACATTGGGCAGTATGGTCATCAGCACCAGCAACACGGCGCTACCCACCAGCACATACACCAAGGGGATGTCGCGTTCGGTGCGCTCGCGCTGCACGCCTTTGGAGGCTCTGCTTTCTTTGAGGTCTTTGAAAGAATCGCGGAAGGCGCTGACGATGGTGGGAATGGTTTTGATGAGCGTGACCAAGCCGCCGAAGGTGACCGCGCCGGCGCCGATATAGCGGATGTAGCGGTTCCAGATGTCGCCCGGCCCCATATCGGCAATGCGTTGGGTCATTTCAGGCGCCAGGGGGCCGGCCAGGCCGTCGCCGAAAATGGTGATGAGCGGAATGAGCACCAACCACGACAATACGCCGCCGGCTGCCATGATGCCGGCTATGCGCGGCCCGATGATGTAGCCTACGCCGAGCAGTTCGGGCGTGATTTCGGCGCTCACCGAGCCGTTGGGTAGCGAACTGCCGCGCTTGAACAGCAGCGTGGGCACGTCTTTCCACAAGCCGATGATGGACATGAGGAGTTTGTACAAAAACGCCACGCCCAAACCGTAATACACTTTTTGGGCCAATTTGCCGCCCTTTTCACCGGCTACCAGCACGTCGGCGCAGGCCGTGCCTTCGGGGTAGGGGAGTTTGCCGTGCTCTTTCACGATGAGCGAACGGCGCAGCGGCACCATGAACAACACGCCCAATATGCCGCCGATGAGGGCCAGCACAAATATCTGGAAGTATTGGAAATACGCGCGTCCGCCGGTGAGGAACAGCAGCGCGGGCAGCGTGAACACCACGCCGGCAGCAACCGATTCGCCGGCCGAGCCGATGGTCTGCACGATGTTGCTCTCCAAAATGGTGGCCTTGCCTATTTTTTTGAAAATGGAAATGGCCAATACGGCAATGGGTATGGAGGCGCTCACGGTGAGGCCCACTTTGAGGCCGAGATAAACGGTGGCTGCGCCAAACAGCACGCCGAAGAAGGAACCGAGCAAAATGGCCTTGAGCGTAAACTCCGGTATGAAGTCCTTGGCCGAGATGTACGGTTTGAAGTCTTGTTGTTGGTTTTCCATGATTAGGATGTTTTTCGAGTTTCTTTCAGGTTGGAATCATCGGCTGCCGGCCTTAAGCTACAAGCTACAAGCTGTGCATTGAACCACCTATCGCTTTCCCGGGATGAAAAAACTTACACCTTTGAATCACCCGGCTTGCGGCTTACGACTTATGGCTTGAAGCTATATGGTGATTTTAAATGACTGACTCAATGATAAAAACAAAAACGCCGGAGGCAGAAATTTTGAAACCCGACTTTTTTTCCTCGGTACAAAATTGCTCCCTCCGGCGTTGGTTGGCGTTGTGCTCAATGCTTAATGCACGCCGTGCATCCACTTTTTGAGCACAGGAGTAAGCAACAACAACAGAAGGGCGCAACCCAATACCAAGTACACACCCCAGTTCATATACACATTGATGAAGGCAGTCAGTTCGCTCGCTTTGGAAGCGCCTTCCTGTGGCGTAGCGATCAATTGGCCGAGATAGCCGCCGATCTTATGCGCGAAAGCGATGGAGAGGAACCAGGACCCCATTACAAAGCCTACTGTTTTGGCCGGGGAGAGTTTGGTCACTACCGAAAGCCCCACCGGAGAGAGGCTCAATTCGCCTGTGGTATGGAACAAATACATGAACAGCAGGAAGTAGAGCGGAATCATGCCGCCGTTGTCCACATCGCCCAGTACGGATTTGGCGCCGATCACAATGATGAAATAACCTAAGGCCATTTGCAGCAGGGCAAAAACGAATTTCATCGGCGTGCGCGGCTCCTGCTTTCGCTTGCCCAATTGCGTCCATATCCAGGTGAAGACAGGGGCTAAAAGGATGATAAACAGCGGGTTGACAGACTGGAACTGCGAGGTTTCAATGCCCATTTTATTCACATACCGGTCGGTGAGGATGTTGAGCGATCCGCCCGCCTGTTCAAACAAGGTCCAGAAGATCATGTGGAAGAAGAACAGCACAATGAACACCAGCAAACGTTGGCCCTCTTTCTTGTCCTCAGAGGAAAGCGCTGAGAAAATAAGATAGCCGATAACGCCCAAACCTGCGATAATGAGAATCCAGTTGGTCACTTTTTCAGCGCCGATCAAGAGTGCAAAAACGGGAATGAACGCCAGCGACGCAGCCACAATAACCCAAAAGCGATTCAAACCCATGAATACCGCCTTGGCCGCCGCCACGGGATCAGGAGCATTGCCTTTGTCTTTGGGGATGTTGTTCCAAAATACAACCAAGCCAAGCAACATACCTACGCCTGCCGCCAAAAAGCCCAGCGAGTAGTGTACCTCGCGAGCCAGATAACCGCAAGTGATCGGGGCCAGAAACGCGCCCACGTTGATGCCCATATAAAAGATGGTGAAAGCACCGTCTTTGCGGTTGTCGTTGCGGTCGTAGAAAGTGCCGAGGAAGCTGGAAATATTGGGCTTAAAAAAGCCGTTGCCCACCGCCAGCAGGCCCAAACCGCCATAAAACAAGAGCGACTGGCTGCCCATGGAGGCGTTGGCCGCCAGCGTAAACTGCCCCAGCGCCATGAAAATACCACCCAACATAACTGCCTTGCGGAAGCCGATCATCCGGTCGGCCAGCATCCCGCCCACAATGGGGGCGGCGTACAGCAAAGCGTTGAAGGCGCCATACACACCATACGATTTCGTGTCGGCGTCGGTCTGGCCAAATTGTTTGAAAATTTCGGATGCCATGTACAAAATGAGGAAGGCGCGCATACCATAAAAGGAAAAGCGCTCCCACATCTCGGCAAAGAAGAGGGTGAACAATTCTTTGGGGTGCATTTTTCTTTGGGAAAGTACCACAAAAGGCACCCACACCAAAACAAATACCCAACCCACGATCAGAGTAATTAATCCTGCACTCATGCTTTTGACTGTGTTTTCGTAAGAGAATGATGGTTACTAATTCGCCGTTAAAATTAGGTTTTTTTTGAAAACACAACCTTGAAAAATAATTTTTCAGAAAAAAGTCCAGGATTTATTGGGGGCGCCCCACGCCGCAGGAGGCCACCCGGGCACAGTCAACGCAGGGTGCCACAGGTGGCGTGGCGGGCCATCCGCTATTATGGCGGCCACCGCGCAGAGCTGTTAGCTTTTCCGGCTGTTGCCATGCTAAAGCTAACAGCTCTATGCCCCGCATGCCGCCATACCGCTGCTGTCCCTGGCGCGCTCGCCTGCCTCACGCCGTCGCCCAACTCATCTGATCTTCCGAAGGCGAAGCCGCCGGCAAAAAATCGCGCACCGCCGTTTCCAGCAAACGCCGGCTCACCAACGACATATCCGGCTCCGGCAGTGCCAGCACCCCGGCTATGCCCTCGGCCAATCGAATCTCTTCCTGATCCTGCCACAACGACGCGCCCCTTTCGCCGAGGTATTCCGCCAAATACTCCTGCTCAGGCTGGCCCGGCGTGGGAATGTACAGCGCTCTTTTGCCCAGCACCGCCAGATCCATCACCGTGCTGTACCCCGAACGGCACACCACCATGCGCGATTCGGCCATGGCCCGGCTCAGTTCGGGCGCATCCAAAAAGGGTACGATTTCCACATTGTCAAGGCCTTGTATGGTATGGTCGGTTTCGGGTTTGCCCTGCACCAACAGCATATTGTACGGCAGCCCGGCGGCTTGTTTCAGGATGGCTTTTTCTACATAAGTGCGCTGAGGTTCAGGGCCCGACAACAGCACCAGCACATCGTATTTTATTGCTGACTGCACAGGTCGCAGCCTCGTCAGTGGGCCAGTGTAAACGGTGTGCGGGTGTGCCGACGGGCGCGAAAGCGTGCCGGAAAGACTTTGCGAGCCGTCCCAGTCGGGAATCCAGCAGCGGCCATAGCGGCGCATGAAGGAATGATTGATGCGATTGGTGAAGCGGGCTATGTTTTCATCGGGCGCTTTGAGGTGTACCTGATGGGTGATGAAAACAGTAGGCACCCGGCGGGAATAGCAGCCCAGACGGTTGTCGGTGATGATGCCGTCAAAACCATACCTGCGCACCCAGCGGTCCACCATACGATGCTCGGCAAAGATGGCCCACAGCAGGCGGGGCAGTTGCAACAGCATGTTCAGAATGATGCTGCGGAAAGGATATTTCACATCGTAGCGGGGCAGCGTGAGGGTGGGCAATTCGGGAAACTCCCGCTGTAATACCTTGAGCGGGCGGCCATTGGAGGCGATATAGACCTCGGCGCCCTGTCGCAAAAGTTCACGAATAATGGGCACACAGCGGGTAGCATGGCCAATGCCCCAGTCTAAAGGCGCTACAAGAATGCGAAGTTTGTTGCTCATTGTTTACATTTGCGTCGGTGAAATAAATGGAACAAAAGTACAACGACATGAAGTCTCGAATCATTTACTGGCTGTTAAGTTTGTGTTTAATATGTGTGATTTCTGCGTGTCGCTCCGGCGACTGCGGCTGCCCCATGCACTAAAAAAACGCCTCTTCCCATGCGATTCCGCCCGCTTTCCATCCTGAGTTCCATCCTGCCTGCCGGCGGGCCGGGCGAGGCATCGGTGTGGGAACTCTTGCGGCAGCGGCGCGCCATGCGCTGGTCTTTGCGCATGTTGTGGGTGCTGTTGTTTTTTGCTGTTTTTGCCGATTTTATTGCCAATGAAAAGCCGCTTTACTGCCGCATCGAGGGTCAAACTTACTTTCCCGTATTGCGCCATTACTTAGTAGTAGCGGGTTGGGCGCGCTGGGACGGCGCATTGGCCGGCGGCGACTGGAAGAACCTCAGCTACGAGCGCGTCGTGTTTCCCCCAATACCTTATTCCCCCCAAGCCTTAGACAAAAAGAACTTCAACTACGTCAGTCCTTTCGGCAGGCAACGCGTCGAATCGTGGCGCTACCGGCACTGGATGGGCACCGATCAGATCGGGCGCGATGTGGCGGCGGGCATGATCTGGGGCGCGCGTACGGCCATGCTGGTGGGTTTGGTTTCGATGGGGGTGGCGCTGCTCATCGGCATTTTGCTGGGGGCGGTGGCCGGTTTTTTCGGCGACCGTGGCCTCAAAGTTTCCATCGCGGGCGTGGTGTTGAATTTGATCGGAGGGGCGGCAGGGCTGTTTTATGCTACCGTGCCCGGCCCCGACGGCGCTTTTCGCGGATGGGGGCAGGCTGTGCTTATTTTTGCAACTATACTATTGATCGCCAATGCTTTGTCTTGGCTATTGTCCAAAAATCCCTTCCTGAAACGCCGCGTTTATCTGCCTGCCGACATGCTGGTGCTGCGCCTCATAGAAGTGATGAATTCCATACCGGCGCTGTTGCTGTTGCTGTCGGTAGCGGCGGTGTTGCACAAACCCTCCCTGTTGGCCACCATGCTCATCATCGGGCTGATACGCTGGACGGGCATTGCGCGGTTCATCCGGGCGGAGTTGTTGCGCATCCGCAGTCTGGGTTATATAGAATCGGCGCGGGTGCTGGGCCTGAGCGAGTGGCGGATTTTGTGGCGTCATGCGGCGCCCAATGCCCTTGGGCCGGTGCTGATTGCGTTGGCTTTCGGCATAGCGGGCGCTATTTTGCTGGAGGCGTTTTTGTCGTTTCTCGGCATCGGCTTGTCGCCGGAGGAAGTAACCTGGGGCACCATGCTGAATGTGGCGCGCAGCAATTTCCGGGCCTGGTGGCTGGCATTGGGGCCGGGGCTGGCCATTTTTATCACCGTCACCATTTTCAATTTATTGGGCGAGGGCCTCAGCGAAGCCATGAACCCCCAACGCCGGTCGCGCCAGGGATAGAAACGGAATGGCGCCGGTGGCGTGGGGCGCCATAAAAAATTGGACCTAAAACGGCGATGTCGGCCCTTCCAAAAGTCGCTGAAGAAAATCAGAAAGGAAATGCGGAAGCGCCCATGAAAGCGCAATGAGCGTAAAGGCCGTCCCATAAACCGCGCCCCAGAAGTGCGCATTGTGGCCGATGTTGTCCATGCCGCGTTTTTCCATGTAGGAGGAGTAAAACAAGTATGCCACGCCGAGTACAATAGCGGGTAGCGGCGGGAATACAAACCACTGCCAGGGATCGAGTAAAATGTAGCCGAACACCAACGCGGACGTAGCCCCGGAGGCCCCCAATGCGCTGTACGAAGGATTGTGGAGATGTTTGAAATAAGTAGGCACGGAGGCGATGACGATGGCACTGAAGTACAGGAAAATATAAAGCACCCGGCCCGCCATATCTCCAAAAACACTGGTAAAAACCTGCTCGATGATGCTGCCAAATTGCCACAGCACAAACATATTGATGAGCAGGTGCTGCCAGTCGGCATGAATGAGGCCGTGCGAGAGGAAGCGGTACCACTGGCCCGGCACTTCGCGCATGGTGACGGGGTGGAAAATGAGTTGGCGCTGTATCTGGGGATTGCTGAACGCCTGAATGGAAATCAGCGCGGTGAGGATAATGATGATGACGGTAAGGCTCATGCGGTTGTTGAATTTTTTATAAGTTTCTACGTGTAGTGAAGGGGTGACTACGGGCGGTGATACAGGCAGAGTCACCCCTTCACTAACCTGCCGAAGCAAACTTACTTTTTTACACTGCCATTCGGCGCAGGGGCAAAAGTAGGCATTACATGACAAAAATCATACCTGCGCATGTGCTTTATCATGGTTTGGCGGGCCAAAGACGTCGTACCTTGAGCAGCGCGAGGGAGCAGCCTTCGCACTTTTTGTCCTACCAAATAATACTACCATGCTGGAAGTAAGAGGCCACGCTAGAGGCGGCCAGGGTATGGTGACCGCTTTTGAAATATTAGCCAAGGTATTCAGCAGCCTGGACCAGTACAACGTGCAAGCTTTTCCCGCTTTTGGAGTAGAGCGCACAGGCGCCCCCATCCAGGCGTTCCTCCGGGTTGCCCGTGAGGTGATACTCAACAGAAGTAACGTGTATCATCCTCATTTGATCGTCGTGTTCGACGAGAGCCTGCTTAGTCAGGTACCCGTAACGGAAGGTATCAAACCCGGGGGCGTCCTTTTAATTAACACCGAAAACCCGCCTGATCTGGCTTTGCCGAAAGACGTCAAGCTCTTTACGGTGCCCGCCACCCGCATTTCCATAGACAATGGCTTGGGCAGCAAGGCTTTGCCTATCGTCAATGCGGCTATGATCGGCGCAGTGATGCGTTTGGCCGGCGGCAATCTGGAGCAGACATTGGCTGCCATCCGCGACAATGTGCCGGGCAAACCCGATGCCAATGCACAGGCGGCAGCCACCGCCTTCGAAGCTGTTTCCGGCCCGGCCATGCCCGACCCCTTCGTGCTGGATCGCCTGCGTTTGGAAAAAGCCGAAGATACTGAATGGCATATTCCTCAACAGAAAACGCCCTATCCAGACTTGGACTCGCCGGCATGGGGCGAACCCATGTCGAAGAACAAAACCGGCAACTGGCGACTCAATACGCCCGTGTATCTCGACAAGCGCCCGCCCTGCAACAGCAACTGCCCGGCCGGCACTGATGTGCGGGAGTTTGTCAAACTCGCGGGCCAAGGCAAATACGAGCAGGCCCTGCAAGTTATTTACCGGCACAACCCCTTTCCTTCCGTTTGTGGCAGGGTATGCCCGCATTTCTGCGAACAAAACTGCAACCGAAACGAATTGGACAGCGGCGTGAACATCGGCGCTATCGAGCGCTTTCTCGGCAGATCATATTCGACAACACTACCCCGGCGCGCTCCCATCCGATACGCCGAACGCGTCGCTGTCATTGGTTCGGGGCCGGCAGGTCTCACCGCCGCGCTGCGCCTGCGCGAAAAAGGCTACCCCGTCACAGTGTTCGAGGCCATGCCACAAGCGGGCGGCATGATGCGGGCGGGTATTCCCAAATTCAGGCTCCCCGATGAAGCGCTCGACCACGAAATAGAACGCATCCAAAAGGCCGGGGTAGAAATCGTGCTGAACCAACGGGTGGCGGTGGAAACACTGCGAGGCCGGTTTGAAGCGGTCATCGTAGCTGCCGGCGCGCACATAGGTTCGGCCATGCACATAGAGGGCGAGCATCTGGCATTGGAAGGGCTTACTTTCTTGCGGGATGTCAAACTCCGAAATGAACATCACGGCATCGGGCCGGGACAGGAAGTGGCGGTCATAGGCGGCGGCAATACGGCCATAGATGTGGCGAGAACCTTGCTGCGATTGGGCGCTCAGCCGATTATTTATTACCGTCGAACAGCGCAGGAAATGCCCGCCATTGCTCAGGAAGTGGAAGAAGCCATAGCCGAGGGCGTGGGATTTGAATTCCTCACTGCGCCCACCTCGTTAGAGGCCGCGGGAGATAAAATCTTAGTCAATCTGGCCCGTATGCAGTTGGGCGACCCCGATCAGAGCGGTCGCCGCCGACCGGTGCCGGTGCCGGGATTGGAGGACGTGACAGCCGTGGACAAGGTCATCGCCGCCATCGGGCAATACACGGATCGCTATGCCTTTGGCGAAAGCCAGGCCAAAACAGTGCAGGGGCGCATGAGTGGTTTTGACGATATGGCGGTGTTTGGCGCGGGGGATATGGCTTGGGGCGGCACCGTGGCGGAGGCCATCGGCAGCGGCAACGACGTAGCCCTCGAAGTGCATGCTTTTTTACAAAAAACACAATACCTGCCCGAACCGCGAGGAAAAGCAGGCGTGTTGCCCGGCATGATGCACTACCAATACTACCTGCCCTCGGTGCGACATGAGGGCGTGGTGCGACACAAACGCGATTTTACCGGCGATTTCGGCGAGGTGAATCTGGGTATTGAAGCAGCCGACATCGGCACAGAGGCCGGACGGTGCCTGCATTGCGGAGATTGTTTTGAGTGTGGCAATTGTCTGAACTACTGTCCTGATGCCGCTATCTCTGTGGATGAAGAGGGCCGCCTGCGCATTGACTACGACTACTGCAAAGGCTGTGGTATCTGTGTGCAGGAATGCCCGTGCAGCGCGGTGGATTTTCGGGTGGTAACCTCTTAGCTTTGAGCTACGAGCTTCGAGCCGCGAGTTTTCAGGTGACATCTAACCGCCGAGCCTTAGCGAGACGGGAAGGTGTCGCATGAAAACAGGTGGAGAACAATCGCCGATTTTATTGATAATCAAACCCGTAGCTCGCGGCTCACGGCTCGCAGCAGACGGATTTTATTACAAAAATGAGTTCTGATTATGACAGCCATACATCCTGAAAAGAAAACCAAAACGACCCGATACCCGCACCATCGGCAGAAGGTAATGAAAGGCAATTATGCTGCCGCCGAAGCTGCCAAACTGTGCCGAGTGGACTTTGTGCCGGCCTATCCCATCACGCCACAAACCTCCATTGTGGAGCGCATTGCCGAAATGTGCGCATCGGGCGAGATGGATGCCACCTATATTAATATGGAGAGCGAGCACTCGGTATTTGCGGCAGCCAAAGGCGCAGCGACGGCCGGGGCGCGGGTGTTCACGGCTACGGCCGGGCAGGGCTTGTTTTATGCCCACGAGGTGCTGCACGCCATTGCCCACCTGCGGCTGCCGATAGTGGCCTGCAACGTGGGGCGGCCTTCATTTCCGTGGAATATCTGGTCGGATCAGTCCGATTCGCTTTCGCAGCGCGATACCGGCTGGGTACAGTTTTACGGCGAGAGTTCGCAGGAGGTTTTGGATACGGTGATTCAGGCATACAGGTTGGCCGAGCAGCTCAATTTGCCGGTGCTGGTGGTACTCGATGCCTTCTATCAAAGCCATACCAGTGAAAACGTGTGGGTACCCGATCAGGATTTGACCGACGCTTTCCTACCTGCCAAACAGCCCGGCATCACCGCCGTTGACATGGAACACCCGAAGGCCATCGGAGGACTGGTGCCGCCGGAACACTACGGTAAGTTCAATCACAATTTCTGGCAGGACGCCTGCCGGGTAGAAACTGCAGCCGAGGAAATCGCCGCTGAATTTGCCCAAACATTCGGCCGGGAGTACCACAATGTGGAGGCCGTCAACATCGGGCCGCAAACGAAACTGGTCTTGGTCACGGTGTCCAGCATCACCACTACGGCGCGGGGCGTCATCCGGAGTCATTCTGAAGTAGGTCTGCTGAAGCTGCGGCTGTTCAAACCTTTCCCACGGCAGGCAGTACTGGAAGCCTTGCGACCACTGTCGGACGGTGCGCGCCTTGCGGTGATAGAGCGCAATTTTATGGGAGACCGGGAGGGCGCTTTGTATCAGGAAATGCAGCGGGCACTGTACGGCCGGCCCCTGAGTTTGCTGGATTTTTACGCCGGTGTGGGCGGCAAGGACGTGCCTCCGACTACGGTGGAACGCATCATTCAAATGGCGTTGAGGGAAGATGCAGAGGTGGTGAATTGGGTAGAGTAGGGCTGGTTGGTGCGGCTACAAGCTACAGGCTCTTGGCAGGTTGCAACAGCTTTGAGCCGCAAGCTACAAGCCATAAACTGGGGGTTGCAATGCCTTCGACGATCAGTTAACGATCAATGTATTTTATTGAAGGCGCTCCATATATTTCGAAAGCATGCTTTGTTCTTCTTCAATTTCTTTCAGCAAGGCTTGAATGAGTTCAGGAGAAGCATATTGGCGAAGTTGGGCTACCAAGACTTGTGTTTCTAATTCAAATGCTGATCCTAATGCAATTTCAGAAAATCGGTATTTGTCTTTTTCACTGCGTCTGCTACTGCCTTCCGCGATATTGGAGGCTATACTTACTGCTGATCTTTGACACTGAGAAGTCAAGCCGAATTTTTCATAATCAGGAAATTTATCTGTCATCTGGTAGGTAAGTTCTACGATTTTCATGGCCTTTTGCCAAACTAATAGTTTTTTGAAATTCCTCATTGACTTCTATTTTGAACAAAAAAAATTCAGGACCGATACGAATTTGACAAAAGTACCTGTAAATGCCAAAACAACAACACACATATCTCACTTGCGGCTTACGGCTTGCAGCTTGCAGCTTACGGCTTGAGGCTTGCAGCTTGCAGCTTACGGCTTGCAGCTTACGGCTTGCAGCTTACGGCTTGCAGCTTTCTAAAACACACGGATAACAACAAAAAACAACCACCATGGAACCGAGCATGAAATTTTTGATTCAGGAAGAACAGGTTTACTCCGGCGCACTCAGTTGCAGAGGCTGCGGCTGGTCGCTGTTGGTACGTCACCTCACCGACATACTGGGGCCGGAAACCGTGTATGTCATGCCCGCTTCCTGCCTGTCCATCATATCCGGGCCATACCCGCTCAATGACCTGAAAGCCAACGTAGTACATACCCTTTTTGCCGCATCTCCGGCCACCGCTACCGGTGTGCGCGCCGCATTAGACCGGCAGGGCAAACAACACGTCACGGTAGCTGTACTCGCCGGCGACGGGGGCACCTTCGACATCGGCTTGCAGGCACTGTCGGGGGCCGCCGCACGCGACGAAAACATACTTTATGTGGTGAACAACAACGGCGCCTACATGAACACCGGCGTGCAAACCAGCACCGCCACACCATACGGTGCAGTCACTACCACGAATCCCGGCGCAGGGTACAAGCGCTCCTGGCCCAAAGACCTCATGGGCATTGTGGCAGCGCACAATCTGGCCTACGCAGCTACCTGCTCGCTCGCTTTTTTGGAAGACTTCAGGAATAAAGTGCAGAAAGCCAAGTCGGTACACGGCTTCCGGCTGCTCATGGTGGACGGCCCCTGCCCGCCGGGCCACAAAACCGAACCCGCCCAGAGCATCCATGTAGCGCGCATGGCGGTAGAAACGCGGCTCTTCCCGCTGTTCGAGGTGGAACGGCAGCACTACGCCATCAGCTACAAACCCGAACGCTTCCGGCCGGCGGTGGAATGTCTGCGCTTGCAGGGGCGTTTCAGACCGCTGTTTCAGCCCGGCAATGAACAGGCATTGGACGACGTGCAGGCGCATGTGGAGGAATATTGGGCAAGGTTGGAAAAATTGGAGGAATCGTAAAATCGGGTACGTCGTCAGCACGCCGCGGTGGATAAAGCTTGTCTTCATCTCAAACTACCCATTATGAGAGCTTTTTTTCTGGTCGTCGTTGCGCTACATGCGCTGATTCATATACTGGGCTTTGTCAAAGCATTCGGTATCAGAGAAATAGAAGAACTGACGCTACCTATTTCCAAGCCGCTCGGCGCCATCTGGCTCTTGGCTGCGGCATTGCTGCTCGTTTACGGCGTGCTTTACCAGTTACATTCCAAACCAGCCTGGATCGTAGGGCTTGTTGGAGTTGAAATCTCACAAATACTGGTTCTATACTTTTGGAAAGACGCACAATTGGGTACGCTGCCCAATTTGCTGATTCTGGTAGTGTTGATATTTTCTTATGCAAACTCGATGTTTGATGGATTGGTACGTGAGGAAACATTAGAGGTTCTCGTTCCTGCGGAAGCCCCGGCTCAGACGGTTTTGTCGCTTGAAGAAACTGCCTATTTGCCTACTCCGGTTCAACGTTGGCTGGTTCAATGCGGCGCTGTAGGCAAGCCCAAAGCGACGAATGGAAGGGTGATTCAAAAGGCGTTGATGAAAATGAAGCCGGAGCAAAAAGACTGGTATCCCGCCACAGCCATACAACACACCAACGTCAGCAAACCGGCATTTATCTGGTCGGTTGATCTGAAAATGAACCCTCTGATGTGGTTCAGAGGCCGGGATAAGTTGCAGAACGGCGAGGGCGAAATGTTGATCAAAATGAACGCTCTGCTGACTATTGTCAACGAGTGCGGCGAAAAATTGGACGAAGGCTCCATACAAAGACTCCTCGGCGAGATGGTGTGGTTTCCTTCGCTGGCTCTCAGCCCGTATGTCAAATGGGAACCGATAGACGATCTCAGCGCCAAGGCAACCATTGCATACCAAGGCACAGAAGGGAGCGGTAGTTTTCATTTTGATGAAAAAGGCAATTTCACCCGATTCGTCGCTCTGCGATATCAGGGCAATGCGCCCGATTCAGAAAGAAAAGAATGGATTCTGACCGTAGATGATTATGCCGTCTTCGAGGGTATTAAAGTACCCTCCAAAATGAAAGCCACTTGGAAATTAGACAGCGGAGACTGGACTTGGCTGCATTTGGAAATACTCGATATCCAGTATAGCATTCTAAAAATATAAATAAAAAGGCAGCCCGTTGTTACAGGCTGCCTCTGGAAATGAACAAATTGTTATATAAGACAGGATAAAAAATCTAAAATCAAGCCAGATCGAAACGGTCCAAGTTCATCACTTTCGTCCAGGCTGCTACAAAGTCGTGTACGAACTTCTCCTGAGCATCTTCGCAGGCATACACCTCTGCCACTGCGCGCAGTTCGGTGTTGGAGCCAAAGATGAGATCGGCGCGGGTACCCGTCCACTTTACCTTGCCGGTGGCGCGGTCGCGGCCCTCAAATGCCGTCTGGGCATCGGAAGTAGCGTTCCAGGTTGTGCTGAAATCCAAGAGGTTGACAAAGAAATCGTTGCTCAGCGCTTCCGGGCGATGGGTAAAAACACCGTGCTGCGAACCGTCGTAATTGGCATTCATGGCGCGCAATCCGCCCACTAATGCCGTCATTTCAGGAGCCGTCAGCGTGAGGAGTTGGGCCTTGTCAATCAGCCAGTTTTCCGCTACGCCGGCCACGGATGCTTTGGCGTAATTGCGGAAGCCGTCGGCCAGCGGTTCGAGTACTGCGAAGGATTCCACGTCGGTTTGTTCCTGCGTTGCATCGGTACGACCCGGCGCAAAGGGTACTTTCACATCGTGGCCTGCATTTTTAGCTGCCTGCTCTACGGCTGCGCAACCGCCAAGTACGATCAAATCGGCCACAGATACCTGCTTGCCGCCGGCGTTTGCCGTATTGAAAGCAGCTTGTATGCCCTCCAGCGTATCTAATACTTTGGACAATTGCGCCGGGTTGTTGGCCTCCCAGTACTTTTGCGGAGCCAGCCGGATGCGTGCGCCGTTGGCGCCTCCGCGCTTGTCGGAGCCGCGGAAAGTAGAAGCCGAAGCCCATGCGGTAGCAGCCAATTGGCCTACCGTCAGCCCCGAAGCAAGAATTTTGGACTTGAGATCGGCGATGTCGCTATCATCAATGAGCGGGTGGTTGACCGCCGGAACCGGGTCTTGCCAGATCAGCTCTTCGGCGGGTACTTCCGGGCCGAGGTAGCGCGAGCGCGGCCCCATGTCGCGGTGCGTCAGTTTGAACCAGGCGCGCGCGAAGGCGTCGGCAAACTCATCAGGGTTTTCATGGAAGCGGCGCGAAATCTTCTCATAAGCAGGATCGAAACGCAGCGCCAGGTCGGTGGTCAGCATCACCGGCGTATGGCGCTTGTTGGGATCATGGGCATCGGGTACGGTGCCTGCGCCCATGCCGTGCTTCGGAATCCATTGGTGCGCTCCGGCCGGGCTTTTGGTCAGTTCCCATTCATAGCCAAAGAGATTCCAGAAAAAGTTGTTGCTCCATTTGGTGGGCGTAGTCGTCCAGGCGCCTTCGAGGCCGCTGGTGATGGTGTCGCCGGCGTTGCCTGTGCCGAATGTATTTTTCCAACCGGTACTCTGCTCCTCGATAGAGCCTGCTGCGGGTTCGCGGCCCACATACTTGCCGGGATCGGCGGCGCCGTGGGTTTTGCCGAAGGTGTGACCGCCTGCAATGAGCGCTACGGTTTCCTCGTCGTTCATGGCCATGCGGGCAAAGGTCTCGCGGATGTCGCGGGCGGCCGCTATGGGATCGGGATTGCCGTTGGGGCCTTCCGGGTTGACGTAGATAAGCCCCATTTGTACGGCGGCCAGCGGGTTTTCCAGGTCGCGGTCGCCGGTGTAACGCTTGTCGCCCAGCCATTCGGCCTCCGAACCCCAGTAGATGTCTTCTTCGGGCTGCCATACGTCTTCACGACCGCCTGCGAAACCGAATGTCGGGAAACCCATAGATTCCAGGGCGCAGTTGCCGGCAAGGATCATGAGGTCGGCCCAGGAGATTTTGCGGCCATATTTTTTCTTCACCGGCCAGAGCAGGAGGCGGGCTTTGTCCAAGTTGGCATTGTCGGGCCAGCTATTGAGCGGAGCAAAGCGCTGAGTACCGGAGCCTGCCCCGCCGCGTCCGTCGTGAATGCGGTAGGTGCCGGCGCTGTGCCAGGCCATGCGAATGAAAAAGGGGCCGTAATGGCCGTAGTCTGCGGGCCACCAGTCTTGGGAGGTGGTCATCAAATTGAAGATGTCTTGTTTGACGGCTGCGAGGTCCAAAGTTTTGAACTCCTCTGCATAGTTGAAAGTCTCCTCCATTGGGTTGACGAGAGAGGAGTTTTGGCGTAGAATGTTCAATTTCAATTGATTGGGCCACCAGTCTCTGTTGGTGGTGCCGCCGCCTGCACTGTGGAAGGGGCATTTACCCGTGGGTTGCTGACTCATGATTTTGATTTTATTTTGATTATAGATATGGTTCGAGCGCCGGATGCAGCATGGCTGTTTCTGTGAAAGCGCATGCAAATTTACCACGCCGGAAAGTATCGTCAAAATGAATAGTTTCAATAAACTGATTGAGGTTGTCAATATATTACGACGCAAGACCCGGTTTGCCCGAAAGGCAAGTCGGTAGTTTTAAAAAAATGTACCTTTGTGGGGCGATTAAAGTGTCTTTCTTCGGGCACGAACGTCTCATAGGGGCGATAAAAAATAAAGTGGTCATTTTCGCCAAAGGATTAGATAAGTAAACGTTTCATTTTGAGTATCTTATCTAATCCTTTGGCCTAAAGAAAATGAACATTTATTTTTGCCTCCCTACTTAGGTGCTTTTTTAGATAAACAGACAAATTGGGTTCCCCTTGAGCAACGCATGTAACAAAACCATGCAAGACATGGAGGTGGTGAACACCTACTTAGAAACACAGGCTTCCGTGTGCTTCAGTGTATTGTACAACCGGTATTCGGGCAAGATTTTCGGCAAATGTCTGGCTTTGCTCAAAGATGAGGCATTGGCTGAAGATGCTACGCAGGAGGTGTTTACGAAAATTTTCCTCAACCTCTCCAAGTTTGGGGAAAAGGCCAAATTTTCTACCTGGGTGTACTCTATTACTTACAACTTCTGTATTGACTACCTGCGTCGTAAAAAGAAAATGCAAAATCTTTTTGCCGACGACAAAGAGGTGGAAAAACTGGGCGATCAGGTAGCCGACGAGGTACCCGATGAGGAATTGATGGAAATGGAAGTGGCGCAACTGCGCTCTGTGCTGGATTACATTCCGGTGGACGACAAAGCGGTGCTGCTCATGAAGTATCAGGACGACATGTCTATCAAAGACATTTCGGAACTGCTCAACAAAACCGAAAGCGCTGTGAAGATGAAGCTCAAACGCGCGAAGGAAAAAGCCTTCCGCATCAAACATGAAATGTTCACCGAAGCGACCTTATGAAAATCAACAATTTCAAAAAAATCCTGGAGGAAGACGAACAGAAATTCCTCGGCGCCAGACAGGACAGTTGCCGCAAAAGCATCTGGGGCGCGCTGGGCGTGTATAAATTTGTGGGCCAATTGATGGATGTGTATGTACCTAAAGCCGTGGATGTACTCATCTCCGCTACCAATGCAAACTCATCTAAGGCAGCGCCCAGCGACGGCCCCGAACAAAACGCCGGACCGGGCGGGCCTTCTTCTCCCGGCAATGGCCGCATCTGACAATAACGAAAACAAATATTTATCAACTACAAGCAAGCAAACTCATGGAACAACAACCCGATAACATTGGAGGCGGAGGCAAAGCGCCGGATACTCCCGAGGCGGCTTCGTCATTGTTGACTAAATTACAGTCGGAGGCGGAAGGTCTCGTTTCCATCCTTCCCAATATCGTGGGCGCCATTTTGGTGTTTCTCATCGGCTGGTTGGTAGCCAAAACCATTGCCCGCGTCATCAAAAAGGTGCTGAGTAAAATAGGTATTGACAAATTGGCGGAAAGGCTCAACGAGATCGAGATTGTTTACAAATCCAACATCAAGATTGTACCCAGTATCCTGCTATCTAAGATCGTTTACTACATGTTGATGCTCATCGTCATCATGGCGGCTACCGACGTGCTGAAAATGAAGGCGGTTTCCGATTTGGTCAACAACATCATCAACTATATTCCCAGTCTGCTCACGGCCATGATGGTGCTCGCCATCGGTATTTTGGTGGCCGACACGGTGAAAAATGCCGTTCAGACCGCATGCACTTCTCTGGCCATTCCTGCGGGCAAAGTCATCTCCAGCGTGGTATTTTACTTCCTGTTTATCAATGTGTTGATGATGGCTTTGTCGCAGGCGCAGTTGGAAACGGGCTTCATCGAAAGCAATATTTCCATCATTCTGGCCGGCGTTGTGGGAGCATTCGCCATTGGCTACGGCTTTGCTTCGCGCAACATCGTGGCCAGCCTGCTCACTTCTTTTTACAATAAAGAACGCGTCAAAATCGGCGACATCATCCGCATTGCCGGTACGGAAGGCCGCGTCATGGCCATAGACAGCACATCGCTGACCCTGCAAACTCATACCGGCGGAGAGGTGGTAGTGCCCCTGCACAAGCTCAGTTCGGAGATGTTTGAAATTGTGGGCCGCCGACAGGATCAAGGTTAACCAAAACATCACAATAACATGAAGTATTTACTCACTGCAACCTGGTTGCTCCTCTTCTCCATTGGCGTCTTTGCGCAAGATGCCGCCCCGGCTCCTGCCGAACCGGAACCCGCCTGGAAACGCACCGCAGGCCTCGGTCTCGACTTCGCTCAGTTGTTCCAACTCAACCCGCGTCAGGGCGCCGGTCAAAATCGCCTCGGTATCGGCGGCGCTGTCAATATAGCCGCAGCTTATAAAAAGAACCGCATATCCTGGGACAACAAAGCGCTCTGGCAATTCGGCGTACAGCGTCTCGGCGCCGGCGTCATTGCGCAAGGCAACGTGGACAAAAAAATTCCGTTCCAAAAAGCCATAGACGAATTGCGCATCAACTCTAAAGTCGGTTATGCCGTCAGCAAAGACTCCAAACTGTCTTATGCCGCCGACGTCTCCTTCCTGAGCCAACTGACGCCTACCTACGCAGGCAACGCTGCCTTTCCCGGCAACTTCCTCACCGACATCGTGGGCAACGGCGCCAACTCCAAACTGTTCTCACCGGCTACGCTCACGCTCTCGGCGGGTTTCGACTACAAACCATCGCCAAAGCTTTCGATTTACTACTCTCCGATAGGCGGCAAGTTCATTTTTGTTGGAGACGATGCCATCGCCCAACTTGGCGTACACGGCAACCCCGTTACCCGCGATGCAGCCGGCAACGTCATTGATTTTGAGAATACTTTTGCTGGTTTGGGTTCTTTGGTGCGTGTCAATTACGCCAACAAATTCCTCAAAGACCGCCTCGCTTATGGTTCCGGCCTCGTTCTGTTTTCCAATTATTTAGACGGCCCGCAAAACATAGACGTGGACTGGACCAACCAATTAGACTTCTCCATCATCAAGGGCTTGCAGGCGACTATGCTGCTCAACGTCTTTTACGATCACGACGTGCTGGTGCAAATCACCGACAACACCGCACCCAACGGCGTCAACGGCTTGGGCCGCCGGGTGAGCCTCACACAACAGTTTTTGCTGAAGTATTCTTTGGTGTTTTGATAAAAACGGGGCTATTGAAGGGGTGACTGGCAGTCACCTCTTCAATACAAAATACACTGAGGTAGCCAACAAAAAAGCTCGAACGGGAGAGATTCTCGTTCAAGCTTTTTTTTATTGCAATATGCTGAGTGAAGGGCTGACTCCGGCTGATTCAACTCAGTAGTCGCCCCTTCAATGACGATCTGTTACAATCATTACTTCTTCCCTCCCTTGGGCGCTTGCTTGCCCTTTTCTCTTTCTGCCTGAATGCGTTGCTGCTCCTTCATGGCCTGGTCGAGGCGTTCCTGCCAGCCGCTCTTTTTCTTGGGCTTTTTGCGGTGCTCCTCCATCATAGCTAAGATTTTGTCTTTGTCAATGATGTAATTGCGGGTAATGATGGTTTGCGCAATGGTGATGAGGTTGCTGAAAAGCAGGTACAGCGTCAGGCCGGAAGCATAGCTGTTGAAGAAACCGAGGAAGAACAAGGGCATCACATACTGCATGTATTTCATGGCCGGATTGGCGGTGAAATCCATGTCGCGCGTGCTGTAATAAGTATAAACTAATGTGGAAATGGCCCACAGGAAGGTGAATGCACTGAGGTGCGAGCCAAATCCCATCGGCAATTCCATCGGCAACCTGAGCGCCACGTCATAACTTGACAAATCGGTGGCCCACAAGAAGCCGGCCTGCCTGAACTCAATGGCGGCGGGGAAGAAGCGATACAAGGCAATCCAGATGGGCATTTGCAACAAGCTCGGCAGGCAGCCCCCCAATGGATTGACGCCGTACTCGCGGTAGATCTTCATGGTTTCTACCTGCTGCTGCTGTGCGTCGTCTTTGTAGCGCTCTTTGAGGTGCGCCAACTGAGGCTTCAGGGCGGCCATTTTCGACTGAGAGTACAACATGCGGTAGGTGAGCGGATACACGGCCATCTTGACGATGAGCGTAAGTATCAGAATCACAATGCCTTTGGTGCCGATGAGGCCGAGCAAAAAGTTAAATACCGGACGCACCACCCAGCGGTTGATGCTGCCCAAAATGCTCCGTCCGAAAGGAATCACATCTTCCAGGTTGTACCCAATGGCCCGCAGGCGATTGAACTCGTTAGGCCCCAGATACATGGTCATTCCGAAAGCCTCAGCGCCGTCGCCTTTGATGGGAATGCGGATTTCGGAGCGTACTTTTTTCAGGTTTTCGTCGGTTTCGTCCAACATTTTGGTTTCCATCACGGCGCCTTTGAAACTGTTGTCGGCCACGAGCGCGGTGTTGAAAAACTGGTTGGCGTGCGATACCCACTTGAGCGGCACGCTGTTTTTGTCTTTGGAGTCGTCGCCGGTGCAAGAGCAGTATTCGGGGGAGTCATCGGCAGGCCGGAAATAGACGGTAGAGTAATTGCGCTCGAAGCGGTGGTTCTTCTCCAACTTGTCTAAATAATTGACCCAGTTGAGTTTAATTTCCGATGTGCCGCCCGGCGCGATGGCCGAAAAGCCCTCGAAACGAATGTCATAATCGAGCGTGTAGTTGTCGGGACTGAGGGTGTAGCTTTGTTCAAAGAAGCGGCCTTCGCCTGCATCTGCTCTGAAAACCAAGCGATTGGGAGCTTCCTCAACGGTAAAAAATAAATCATTGGAACTGACCACGCCTTTGGCCGAACCGGCTGCCGGCAGCAGGTATTCAAATTTATTTTTCGTGTCTTCCAACAAGCGCAAGGGAGTTTTTACCTCCTTTTTTTTGTCGTCTTCGTCCACTTTGAAATGCTGCTTCATCTCGGCGTACTGAATGCGACCGCCTTTGCTGGAAAAAACAATTTTGATCACATCGTTTTCCAATGTATATTCTTTGGCCTTGCCCGATGCCGCAGGTCCGAACACGCCCAACTGAGAAGCCTGTTGCGCTGCTTTTACAGAATCGGGAACCGCTACAGGCGGCTGAGCCTGAGCTGTTGCTTCGGTCTTGGGCTTGTCTTTGAGGGCCGCCCGTTGCTGCACCTGAGTGATGGAGTCTTGCAGGCGCTTTTCTTCCTGCGCAGCTTTTGCTTTGGGCTTCATGTATTGCTGCCAGGCCATCAGCAGGGCAAAAATCAGGAGCAAACCTATAATTGTATTCCTATCCATTAATAATGAGTTTTCAGATTGTTTTGGCTGAAAAAAGCGGCGCAAAGGTACGTTTTTATCAGGCTTGCCCAATACCCATCTACGATAATTCAGCTTTTCTCGACAAAAGCCCCCGCAGGCACTTAAATCAAAGCCTTTAGCCACAAGCTGTTAGCCTTTAGCATGTTTGTTCGTTCGTATTGAGCGGGTTCCTCAAGGGAAAATCTTTGGGGGGTGTTTCATCAGGATTGCAACTGTTGGCCTTCAGCCGAAGGCATACCAACCCCAAGCTCGCGGCTCGCAGTTCGCAGCCTACAGCTTTTTTCCTATCTTCGCCCCATCAAATCGAACAACAAGTGCTATCCATTTTCAGAACCAACCAACTCCTGTACAGCATCTTATTGCTGATGTATGCCGCCCTGCTGCACCTGTCGGTGTTTGTGCTCCGGGAAGCCTGGACGCCGGTAGCGCCGGGTGTTTTCAGTGCCTGGGTTTATCAACTGCTCGGTGGCGCTTCGGGCATGAGCGCCGAAATAACTGCTATTTTGCTGCTCACGGCTCAGGCCGCCGGCATCAACGCGATTGTGTTGGAGCATCGGCTCGGCGAAGAGCAAAACCTCTTTCCAGGGCTTTTTTACATCCTCATCAGCAGCATGTTGCCGGGTATGATGCACCTCTCGCCGGCGCTGATGGGCAATACCTTCCTCATTATCGCCATGAGCGAATTGTTTCGGACATATAAAAATCCGCAGGCATCGGGAGGCATTTTCAATGTGGGATTCTGGACGGCGGTGGCATCGTTGTTTGTTCCGGCCTATTTGGTTTTCCTGATATTGGGCTTCGTAGGACTGAACAGTCTGCGCGGGTTGGACCTCAAAGAACGCCTCATGCTGCTGTCTGGAGCAGTAGTTCCTTACGGGCTGGCCGGTGTTGTTATGTTTTGGAACGGACAGTTGCTCAACGGCATACACACCCAGTTTCAGGAGGCGTTTGCAGTGGCATCTTTCGTCACGATTACAGGATTTTCCTTCTGGGCTGCTGCGAGCGGCTTTTCACTGTTGGTGTTGTTGGCCTTGACGCAGTTTGGCGGCTTGGTGTATCGCAAAACGATTCAGGTACAAAAAAAGGTCAGCCTGTTGTACTGGATGTTGCTCATCGGCGGGCTTTCCACCTTGGTCATCAAGGGAATACAGATAGAAAACTGGCTTTCTGTTGCCATTCCATTAGGCATCGTTTTGGGATTTGTATTTTCTAATTTGCCCCGCCGTTGGTCGGAATCCCTGCACCTCATGCTGTTGGCAACAGTGCTCATTTTGCATTACAAACAGTTTTTACTGCCCTGATTTCAGTAGTCCAATCCTGAAAAACATGACGCAACCAACCATAGATACCTTCCCTTTAAGGGCTTTCGATAAGGTGAGATATGCCGATACAGATCGGCAGGGGCATGTTAACAACGCCGTTTTTCCTACTTTTTTGGAAACGGGGCGGGTAGAATTTCTGTACAATAAGGCGCTGCCCATCCTTTCTGATGGGGCCAGTTTTGTTATCGCCTCTCTGAACCTGAACTTTCTGGATGAAATCATCTGGCCCGGCCATGTAGAAATAGGTACCGGGATTCTCAAAGTAGGCAACAGTTCCATCAGAATTTTTCAACAACTTTTTCAGGATGGTAAATGTGTGGCGGATGCAGAAACCGTCATCGTTCAGGTGGACAATGCAAGCAGTCGGGGAATGCCTTTATCCTCAGAAGCCAAAGCTTTGTTAGGACAATGGATGCTCCCGAATTCCGGCGAATAGATCACATCTCACACAGTTTCCCGATCCACCCCTTGCCTGCGCTCTGTCAGCCAGGTGCGCAACATCAGCATCAGGACTATAATCAGCCCGCCCACTATGGCCAACGAGCCGGGGCGCTCGCCGTACCCCAGAAATACCCACACCGGATTGAGAATCGGCTCCAGCATGGCCAACAGGGCGCTCTCTACCGCCAGAATGCGCTTGAGGCCGTAGTTGAACAGCATATACCCCGTGCCGATTTGGATGAATCCCAAAAAAAGCAACATGCCCCACTGCGGCAGATCGGGCGCCGGCGATTCTTTCCAGGCAGGAAAGGCCAGGGCCATGACCAAAATATTGCCCCAGAAAATGGCCGTTTCGTACCGTTCCGGGCTGTTGAAACGCTGGCCCAGCATGATGCCCGCCAACAAGACGCCCGACAGCAGCGCAATCCAGTTGCCCCGCATATCCCCCACGGCCAAGTCGCCGGAAAAGAAGAGCATCATGCCGCCGAGGCAAACCAAAATGGTGATGATGTCTATGCGCCGCAAACGGGTTTTGAACAGCATCGGTTCCAGCAGCAGCACATAAATGGGTGCTGTGTATTGCAAAAAAATGGCATTGGCCGCCGTAGTGAGCTTGGTGGCCGTGACGAAACAAAACAACAACCCTGCATAAATGACGCTGATGCCGATGCTGAGCGCATTGACTTTGAAAATGGATTTGTGAAACAGTACCCCAAACATCAACGCCGCACAGGCCGACCGATAAAACAGGATCGTCTGCGCGTTGAAGGGAAGCAATTTAATAAACAGTCCTCCGGTACTCCAGAGGACTGCTGCGGCTACTACGGCGATCAGGCCGCTTTGCCGACGGGTTAAATCCAAGTTCATAAGTCTATGCTTAGTGAAGGGGTGACGAACAGAAGTTAAGGCAACCTGAGTCACCCCTTCACAATCACCCCATCATCTTACAATCACTTTTCGGCTTTGTACGCCGTTATTTTGTTGTATTTCAATGTAATACACACCTGCCGCTAAGTTGCTCGTTTGGAACATCAGGCGGCTGGCCTGCACTTGCGGCGCCAAAGGTACGGTTTGTCCGACATGATTCAACAGGCGAACGCGCAGGGAGGAAGGATCGGCGGCGGTTTCAACAAAGAAGAAGTCGTCGGCAGGATTGGGGAACACCCTGATGTCATTGCCTTCGCCGTCTATGCGCACGGCTACTACCTGAGAAACGGTGGTTTCGCCGTTGAAATCCGTTTGGCGCAGGCGGTAGTACGACAAGCCTGAAAGCGGGCGTGTATCCACCTCCGAGTAGTCTTTGCGTTCGGTGCTGTTGCCGGCGCCGGGCGTGCGCATGATCTCTTCAAATTTCAGTCCGTCCCGGCTGCGCTCTATGCTGAAGAAGTCGTTGTTTTGTTCGGTAGCGGTGGCCCAGTGCAGGTTCAC
>ERZ761602.199-NODE-199-length-146690-cov-8.083964_pt1 | contig 146690 bp, 133 predicted proteins | sample MGYA00512165_ERZ761602 | MGnify/ENA primary metagenome ERZ761602 (study PRJEB28899, sample SAMN02445085) | bioreactor sludge metagenome | biome: EBPR sludge; isolation source: Thorneside wastewater treatment plant | place: Australia: Brisbane, Thorneside... | reverse complement strand
CGGCGGATTCGCCCGACTCGCGCGGATTCTCGACCCTGCCGCAGGACAGAACTGTAAGCAACAGCGTGAGCACCGCCGCCGGCATGACGCTGCACCGTCGGACGCCACAGAGGCGGAAGTAGTCGATTGCAAATGTCATTCCAGAGGCGGCAACTTAGACAGCTTGCGTTGTAGCGACCGCCGGTGAATACCTAGTTTGCGCGCCGCCTGCGAAATGTTTCCGTCGCAATCCTCCAGGATGCGTTGAATGTGCTCCCACTCAACGCGTGCCAGCGATGGCGTCGCTTCCTGCACCTGTTGCTGCGTGGCGGCGGATGTTTCGCCGCCGTCGAAGCGAGCGAGGATTTGATCGGTGTCGGCGGGCTTGGTGAGGTAGTCGATCGCCCCGCGGCGCACGGCCTCTACAGCCGTTGCGATGCTTCCGTAGCCGGTCAGAACAAGGATATCGATATCCGGGTCGATCGTGGCAAGGTCCGTGATGAGGTCCAGTCCGCTCCGGCCGGGCATTTTCAGATCAACCACCGCGCGCGGTGGCCGGTGCCTTCTAGCAAGCTCGACCGCCTCCTCCGCCGACGCCGCGCCGATCACTTCATATTGCCGCGCCTGCAGCGCGCGAATCAGCCGGCTACGAAAAATCTGGTCATCGTCCACAACCAGGATCTTTTGAATTGTCTTTTCAGCGACCATGCCGCAATTGTAGCACCTCCGACCCGCACGCCAACACGCTACCCCGAAGCGGGCAGTTCCAGCACCGATTTAGTCCCACGGCCGGGGGTGGATTCGATATACCAGCGGCCATTGCACTGCTCGGCCACCAGGCGCACGAGAAACAGTCCAAGGCCCATGCCTCGGCCCGGAGCCTTGGTTGTAAAGAAAGGCTCGCCGGCGCGTCGCACAACGTCGGCTGCCATGCCGGTGCCTTCGTCTACAACGGAAATCAATACAGACGATTCCCTTCGACGGATATCAAGCATGACGCGAGCACCGTCGGGCGAAGCGTCAAACGCGTTGCGAATCATCACACCCAATGCCTGCTGAACCGCACGCGGTGGGGCGATCACCGCACGCACTTCGGTAGCAGTGGAAACAGTAAGCCGACTAAGCGTTTCCTCGGTCATGTCACTCTTCACGAGTTCGACCAATTCACCCACCCCGAGCACCCGAGACTGCGCCGCGATGTCCTGCACCACATCCACCCGCATCCGGTCAAGAATCTTGCGACATCGATCGACCTCCCGACGAATGAGCCGGGCATCTTCCGCTGCATCGGGGTCGTTCTGGCCGGATCGCCCGATCGCCAGCTCAAGCTCCTTCGCCACAACAGCGATTGTTCCGAGCGGAGTGCCTAACTCGTGCGCCGCGCCTGCGGCGAGGGTGGCGAGAGAGGCAAGTTGCTGGTGGCGGGTCGCCCGGTCGCGCATGGTTCGCAGCTCGGCCTCGCGATCGCGGAGCGACCTCGATAGCCGGCTGATGAAATAGGCGATCAAGGCCGACTCGAGCACCAGCGCCGCCCAGTTCCCCGCCGCCAGCACCCGCGGGCTGACTGCTGGTTCGGCGGTGAGCGGAATATGAAACCGAAACAGCAGTGCATAACTTGCGCCAGCAACCACCACGAGCGTCCACGCCCACAGCGGGCCAAGCAGCACCACCGCCATCACGACATGCACCACATAGAGCGTGGCAAATGGGTTTGCGGGTCCGCCTGTGAAGAAAAGCAATACCGTCAGCAATCCGACATCCAGGAACAAAACCACCGGCACGAGGCCCGCCGGTGGATCGCCTCGCAGGATCCAGAATCTTACGACAAGGTTTGTCAGCAGGGTCGTTAGTACGACGATTGAAACCGGAAGCAACGGAAGCTGAATGGAGAGAACAATTGCGGCAAGCCCCATTGCAATGACCTGTCCCAGCACCGCCAGCCAGCGCAATCGCGTGAGCCAGACGAGGACGATCAAGGGCTCCTGCAGAGTGGACAGTAACGCGCGCGCAGGTGTATCGGCCCGAACCACCGGCACCGGGGTGATGTCAGTCGATTTGGATGACAAGCTGGTCGGTGAAGGTTCCATCGTTCATGGTCCCTGAAAAGCTGAGCGGAATGGCCGTTCCGGCGGGCACCACCGCCGTGGCGCTGATCCATCGAATGCGCTGGGGCGGACGGGGCAGCCCGCTGTCCTGCAGGTCTTTCTTCACCGCGGCGGGAACGGGCGTTTCAGTCGATTCAAACTCCAGCGGCTCTCCGCCATGCTTGATTTGCACATCCACCGCGCCATCGCCCCGCGGCAGGTTCCAGAATGCGAGGTAAATCGCGACTGCGTCGCCCTGTCGTTTCGCACCAAGCAACTGAAAAAATCGGCTCTCCGAAACAATCGGCCGCGGCACATTGTCGGTTGCCGAGGCCAATGCATCTTCGGTAGCGATTCCCGTGATGCCAAACCGAGCACGGGCTTCATCGGCAAGCCAGAGAGAAGTGATTGCGGGGGCGACTCGGCCCACCGATTGCGGTGCATCTGCCTGATCGATGTAAACCATCGAATTGCGGCGGCCGTCGGGAATCCACATCGGCCGGCTCACGGGGTCCATCTTCTTCTTCACCAGAATGACCGCCCCTGGAATGCTTACCACGAGAAAGATGGCGAGGAAGATGAGGTTGGCGCGCGACTCACCGTTCATATGCTCATTCTATCCTTCGATCGCGGCTTCTTCTGCCGGACCGGGGCCGCTGCATCGAGCAGTTCTTGTGCCTGGGCGCGCGTTGTAGCGGTGATGCGCTGTCCGCCGATCATTTCTGCCAGTTCCTGTACGCGTTCGGCGCCGTCCACGACCCAGACGCTCGTCTCTGTTGTCTTACCGGTCGCGGCTTTGCGCACCGTCAGGTGCCGATCGGCATAACACGCAATCTGCGGCAGGTGGGTGATGCAGAGCACCTGGTGATGCCTGCTGAGATCGCGCAGTTTCCCACCGATCACCGCGCCAAGTCGTCCGCCGACGTTGGAATCGATTTCGTCAAACACCAGCACCGAGACACGCTCGCCCGCAGCGAGAACGCTCTTCAGCGCCAGCATCACCCGCGACAATTCGCCTCCACTAGCCACTTTCCTCAGCGGCTGCGCGGCTAGCCCTGGGTTGGTCTGCACGACGAACTCGACAGTATCCAAACCGCTCGCGCCAGGCTCAGAGTCGGTGCTGACCAAGTCGATCGTGAATACCGCCTTCTCCATGCCCAATTCTGCCAGTTGCCGATCAATTCTCTCCGCCAGCGTCTTCGCCGCTGTCCGGCGCTTCGCAGATAGCTCTGTGCCGATCTTTTGCAGTGCGGTTTCCATCGGCTTAATGGAAGCTGCAATGCTGGCGAGGTCGCCGGTTTGCGATTCGAGCGCCTCAATCCCTCGTGCAAGCTCGTCGCGGTACCCTAAAACAGCCTCAACTGATTCCCCGTACTTACGCACGAGCCGGTTGATCACATTCAGCCGATCGTTGACGTCAGCCAACTCCGCTGGATCGATTTCCAGCTTGCCGAGGTACCTTCCAAGATCGAACGCCGCTTCTTCGAGCGCCAGCGTGGCATCACGCACCGCCCGGCCGACTGGTTCAACCGTCGCGTCGAGCAGGGCAAGCTCCATCAGCACCGAGGTCATCATCTTCAGTCGCTCGAGCACTGCGCCTTCCGCTTCATAAAGGGCGCTGTGAACAGAAGTTGCGTCTTTCTTGAGTGTTTCGAGGTTCTGAAGCAGGTTGGCCCGGGCGGTTAACTCTTCATATTCGCCCAGCTGTAACTCTGCGGCGTCAATTTCTTGCAGTTGAAAGCGATTTAGCTCCAGTTGTTGATGCCGGAGCGACTGGCCCGAGGAAACTGCCGCGAGCTGCTGCCTGGCATTGCTCAAATCGTGCCAGACACGCTGATACTTCTCACGAAGCGGCATGAGTCCGGCAAACTCATCGACTACTGCGAGCTGATTTGATGGCTTCAAGAGATATTGGTGGTCATGCTGGCCGTGAACATCAATGATTGCCTCTGCAAGGCGTTTCAGCATGGTAAGCGTGATCGGGTTGCCATTGAGTGTGATGCTCGATCGTCCACTTGAAAAGATCCGCCGGGTGAGCAGCAGTTCGCCGTCTTCATTCTGCAGCGGCGCGTCGGTGATGGCCTCCAGCTCTGCAAGTAGGGGTTTGCTCAACACTTCAAAAACGCCGCTTACGCGCCCCTCGACAACGCCAGCGCGCAGCATATCCGTCGGCGGCCGCAGCCCGAGCAGGAGTTCGACTGCGCCGATGACCAGGCTCTTGCCGGCACCGGTTGTCCCTGTAAAGCAGTTTAGCCCGGGGGCAAACTCGACTTTGGCGTCGGCGATGACGGCGAGATTGGAAATGTGCAGTTCTCGGAGCAATTTTTGTTTGACGTATTGGCTCTACTTCACTCCGCTCCCCGCCGCCACGGGCTTTTCTGGCGAGAGCACGACGACATTTCCGGTCGCCCCATCGGTCGCAGCGAGTAGCATGCCGTGGCTCACCTCGCCGCGCAGCGGGCGGGGGGCGAGGTTGGCAACGACGACAATCTGCTTGCCCACGAGCGTTTCGGGTGGATACCACGCCTTGATTCCCGCGCAAATCTGCCGGGTCTCGCCGCCGAGGTCGATTTGAAGGACGAGTAGCTTGTCGGCGTTGGGATGAACCTTGGCTTCGGTAACGGTGGCGATTTTCAGTTGGATCTTTGCGAAATCGTCATACTGAATCAACGGATTCACCGCGGGACTGGCCACGGCAGGGGTCGCGGGGGGAATGGGGCTTGCCGCGGGCGTCGGTTCGGGATTTGGCTCGGACATGGTCTCCTTTAAGTCTGAAGTAATATCGCGAGTGTACGCGCCGAGGCCGCCCTGCGGAAGCACGCAGATACCTCATTTCGCGGCGCAAGCCATCCCATGTCCTGTAATGCACCCTTACGAGCCGCACTCAGGCTCACTTTTTGAGCAAGCCATAGCGGAAAATGGTGAGGAGAATCTTGTACCCCGCCCTGACTGTCCCGCTGACCGTACCGGTGATCTTGCTATGACCAATGCGCGGGCGATAGGTGACCGCGACTTCCTCCATACGAAGCTTGGCGCGGGCGGCCTTGATCTGCATTTCGACCGTCCAGCCGAAATTTGGGTCGATCATGTTGAGGTCCAATAGTGCTTTCCATCGAATGGCACGAAATGGACCCAGATCGGTATACCGGACTCCCCAGATCAACCGCATCAGGAAACACGCCAGCTTGTTCCCCAGACGCGCCTGCAAGAGCAGAGCACCCGGCGGCTGGGGCTTGAGCATGCGCGACCCGATGACGAAGTCCGCACGGTCGGAGATGATTGGGTCAACCACGAGCGGCAACTCGTCGGGGTAATCGCTGTAGTCGGCGTCGATGAACACCAATATCTCCGGCTGCTGGTCGGCAGGAAGCGCCTTGAGATACTCAATTCCCTTCAGACAGGCTGAGCCGTAACCTTGTTGGGTGGCATGAACGACTGTCGCACCAAACTTCTTCGCCACTTCGGCGGTGTAATCGGTGGAGTTGTTGTCGGCTACGATCACGCCACCGGCCAAATCCTTCGGCAGGTCGTCAATTACGCGGCCAATCGAGCCTTCCTCGTTCCACGCTGGAATGAGTACGGCAATGCGCGCTTTGGCCGTCGTGTCAGATTTCGTAACGATGTTTCGAATGCAGTCCATGTTTCCTCAGACCCTGTTTCGGCGATATCGGCGGCGAAGCCCGGAACTTGGATGCCGTGAGAACGCCGTCTGTTACTCGGCCACTACCAGCCCGAAGCGCTGGTGAACCCGACGCTCCGCCGGGGCGAAAATGAAGCGGTCTGCGAGCATTCCGATGATCACCATCATCATCATGACCGCGACGACTTGTGCCACGTCAGCGAAGCTCCTGCCAATCTCGAGCAAAAACCCCAATCCATGCCGCTGCGCAGCTAAGATGAGTTCAGCGCCCATCAGGGAACGCCACGCGAAGGAAAAGCCCTGCCGAAGGCTCGTCGCCAGCGCGGGCAGGCTTGCGGGCAGCAGAACATATGCATACTGCTTCCAACCGGACGCACCGAGCATCAAACCCGCCCTTCGATAGATCGGCGGGATGGTCCGCATCCCATCGCGAAGGGAGATTGCGATCGCAAAGACACTTCCCATCACCAAGACAAACAAGATGCCGCGCTCGTTTATTCCAAACCAGAGGATCCCCAGGGGCACCCAGCAGACACTCGGCAATGTCTGCAGGCCCAAAAACAAAGGCCCAAGCAACTGATCAACCGACTTGATCGTCCAGATTACTACTCCGAGCAGCACCCCGACGAGCACACTGATCGCAAAGCCGATCAGTAATCGCGAACAACTCACCACCAAAGCTTCAATGAGAGGGCCGCTCGCCACTGCTCCAACGACGTTTCCCTTTGTGGGCCACGGCCAGCCAGGTTTGACCGGTTCGCCGAACGCCGTTCGGATGTTCAGCATCGACAGGACGGCGTCGAGCACATGGCTGGGTGCGGGGAAAACGTACGATCGCCAGCCGACGAACCTATATGCCGCTTCCCAGATTAGCAGAGCAGTCAACCAGATCGCCAGCCGCTTTAGGCTTCCACTGATCTTCGGGCGCAAGATTGGCGTTGACACGGTTGACCTCGTCTTCAATTTCTCGGCGGATTCGGTGTACCAGATCGTTGATATCCCGGCTATCTATGTCGCGCGGGTGCGAAAGCGGGATATCAATCTCGGCGCGAATCTTACCCGGGTGAGCGTGCATGACGATGATACGGTCGGCAAGGCGAACGGCTTCCCCGACTGAATGGGTTACGAATAGAATCGTCTTCTTCGTTTCGACCCAGAGTTCCTGCAACTGCTGATGGAGAAGCGTGCGGGTTTGCGCATCCAGCGCGGCAAACGGTTCATCCATCAGCAAGACAGCGGGATCGACGACAAGCGAGCGGGCGATCGCAACGCGCTGGCGCATCCCGCCGGACAGTTCGTGTACCAACTTCCCGGCGCTGCGGCTGAGGTGCACCATTCTCAACGCTTCGGCGACGCGTTGCTGCCGATCGGCGCGGCTAAAACCCGCCATTTTGAGCCCAAACTCCACATTTTGCGCCGCCGAGAGCCAGGGAAACAGGCCGTGGTCTTGAAACACCATGGCACGATCAGGCCCGGGACCCTGAATCAGCCTGCCATCAATCGCCGCGGTGCCCTTCTCGGGCTTGAGCATCCCGGCAGCTATGTTCAGGAGTGTGCTCTTCCCGCACCCGGATGGACCCACGACAACCACAAACTCCCCCGGCTGACACTCGAGCGTGATGTCTTGAATAGCCGGGACGCCCGTGCCGTCAAAGTTCTTACTTACGTTAGATAGCGTCAGGCGGCCGCGCGCACTCACGGCAGACGTTTCATTCCTGAGGATGCCCGACGTGGGACGCGCCATACCGCAGTGCTTTTACCCTTGATTGAGCCGCACGTCACGGAGTCGCTACTTCGACGGCTCTGGTGCGGCTTGAAGGGCCGATAGATCGACCAGTCCTTTGATCGAAACCTCGTCCCGCGAAAAGCCAAGGTCGAAGCTCCATTTCGACATGGTTTCCAGCGTGCTCGGCATGGGGTCTGTCGTAAAGGTGACGCGCTTCAGCGAATCGGCAATGACTTCGGGCGCGATCCGCTTTGATGTCAGCGCAAGAATGGCATCGCTCAATGGCTGAACCTGCTCCGCTGGCTCCGATTGCAACCGGCGCGTCCAATCCTTGTGCACGGCAAGTATTTTCACAGCGGTCTCACGATGCTTTTCCAGAAACGCCGGCGACGCGGTTACCAGCGTAAGGCTGAACTGATTGGACGGCCAAAGCGCACTTTCCTCTGCGATCAGCCGATGACCGTCTGCGATGAGCCGCGCCGCCCACGGTTCCGGGACCCACGCCGCATCGATCTCGCCTCGAGCCATCATGGTTGCCTGCTCGGCGTTGGCGATTGGAAGCACATTGTTGACGTTCGACTGACCCAGCGTGGTTTTCAGGTAATGCTTTGCGGCGATATCCTGCGTGTTGCCGAGCTGCGGCGTTGCAATTCGCTTGTCTTTCAGGTCTTGCAGCGTACGAATCGGGGAGTCGTTTCGTGCGACAATGGCCACGCCGTTGGCGGCGGCGCCGCTGATGATCCTGATGCCCTCTCCACGGCTCTTGCCGTGCGCGCTGATCGCGGGGCCGGGGCCGATGTATGCCACGTCAATCTCCCCTGCAAACAGCGCCTCAATCACCGACGGCCCGGCGTTGAAAACCCGGGTCGTAAGCTTGGCAGGGGCGACGGCTTTCTCAAGATCACCGTTTGCAACCGCCAGCACGGCCTGTGCGTGGGTGACGTTCGCGAAATAGCCAAACCGCACTTCGGCCGGCGAATCTTCGGCACGCGCCCGATATTGCACCGCGACAGTGCCCGCCACAACCAGCAGCACAAGAGAAGCAACCGCAATTCGCATTCAGTCGAAGGTACCGGCAAACCGAATGAATTGCAAGTTGTCATATATGTAAATAGGCCTATGGCCCTTTTGATCGTCCAAACTTGGCATTTCGCAGCGAATCCCTTTGCCCGGAGTTTTGCGGTGGATCGTCATTGGGTTCTTGGGGAGTACGACGATCGGCTCAGCCTATCGTTCCCTCTCGAATATGTGCGCTCGTTCGCCGGAGTACCGAGACGTTCGTCCGCTTGCATTCTCGGTGCCACTGCCTGAACTTACCACCTGTTGCAAAATCACGATCAAGGAACACCAGCAATATTCATGAGTCTTTATCCATTGAAGTTCGTGCCCCGGTTTGTTCCGAAGATGTGGGGCGGCAGGAAGTTGCAGCAGATTTTTGGCAAATCCTTGCCCGGCGAAGGTCCGTACGGGGAAAGCTGGGAAGTGTTCGATTTTCCGCCGGGCGCGACCGGCCCCGACGCGATTCAGGCCGGCGACGATGACCGAGGATGGATCAGCGCCACAATTGCCAACGGGCCGCTGGCGGGGACGACCCTTCATCAGATCATGGTTGCCCACCCGGCAAGTTTGCTGGGACAGTGCGCCGCGGTGGACACTCCGCACGGCGGGCAGTTTCCACTATTGATCAAGTTTCTCGATGCACGCGACGATCTGAGCGTGCAGGTTCACCCGCCGCCGGCCTATGTCAGCTCGCACTCGGGTGCCCACCTCAAGAATGAGGCGTGGCATATCTTGCATTGCGATCCCGGTGCTCGGCTGTTGCTGGGCGCGCGTAAGGGTGTGACTCGGGCGATTTTTGAACAAGCCCTGCGCGCAGGGACTGCCGAGAAAGAGATGAACAGCGTAGCCGTGCTGGAAGGCGAAACCTATTACATGCCCAGCGGCACCCTGCACGCGCTCGGCGGGGGGATCGTCGCGTACGAAGTGCAAACGCCGAGCGATACGACCTACCGCGTTTTTGATTTTAGTCGTATTGATCCCTCAACCGGCAAACCGCGAACGCTACACGTCGAGCAGGCACTTGATTGCATCCAGTTTCACTGGGACGCGCTCCAGAACAAAACGCCCCGGCAACCGCAGCATGCAATTGTTGCGCAGGCACCGCAGTGGATTCTGATGCAGATTAGACTGTCGGCAGGGGCAGCCTACGAACTAAATCACGATGCGGGCCCGATCGTTGCGACCTGCGTCAGTGGTGGTGGCTCGGTGCAGTCATTTGGGGTGACCGAAGAATACACACTCGGCGAGACAATTGTGCTCCCGCCGGCAGAATCGACACGGCTGCGTCCTGCGCGCGATAGCACACTACTCCTCGCAGGCGTCCCGCCGGTGGATCGGGCGCAGCTACTGCCGAGGTCTGTAGCGTGAATACAACGCCGAACCGGCCTCGAACCGATTGAATGCAGCGGCTCAGCGGAATTTCAAGACGATCACTTCAATTCTCCTGCCGCCGCCGGCGTAGCTCCAACCGGTTTCGGAGCGGACAACTTCGAGCAGCGCTCGGCGGGGTTCGGGCACTGTCTTCCAAACATCACTGGTGGTCACGATCCAAGCGGGCCACTGGGCAGGTTCGACGACGCTGAGAAAATCGTCCCGCGGTTCGGGCCGGATGGTTCCGCCTTGGTAAAACGCCAGGCTTGGTTCCTTGTAATCGATCATGAGCACGTCGCCGACACGCAGGCCCGGCGGTAATACATCTGCCGCACGTCTTGAGAGGTTAAGGTAGGGTGAGTGGGGAATGAGTATCCCGTAGCAGAGGATGAACACGCCCAGAATCCCCGCGGCCATCCACCCTGCGGCGTGCATTGGCGTTGAGTTGGCAAAATGCACCGCAACCCGCCACGCGAAGAGGATTGCCCAAACGCTCACCACCGCTGAGGCGACGATCGCCGCAGCAGGAAGCGGGGCAAACCAATACACGGCCAGCCACGGGAATAGCCCAATCATCGCCACGAAGCCGGCCCAACCGCGGGCGACGAGTGGCCAATTTCGTTGGCGGAGTTCCGATGTCGCGCCAGTCGACGCACGAAGCAGCACGCGCGCGACCAGAAACGCCATTGGCGCATACGTCGGCAACACATAGTGGGGCAGCTTGGTTGCAATGCACTCAAACATGATCCAAGGACCGACGATGGCGGCGAGAGCGAAGCGCACCCGAACATCGTGACGGCAGCGCCACGCGTCGGCCATCGCTGCCGGGATAAGCAGGCTCCACGGGAAAAACGTGCCCCAAACGGCCAGCAGATAGAACCCGGGCGGGCCACGATGACCCTCCTGGGGCTTGGCGATGCGGCTCAGCACCTCATTGTGTAGCATCGCGCCGATGGCCCCGGGGTGTCGCGATTCGAGCGCAATGATCCAAGGCATCACCACCGCTCCGGCGAGCAGGAGTGCAATTGTAATCTTTGGAAGCCTAAACTTCGCACGCGGCTTATCCGACTCGCCCGCCTTCTCAGCAGTGCTTCCACAGAATGCATTTAAGATCGCGAGCATCAGAAGCGTCGTTCCCAGCACGCCGAGCACGACGGGCCCCTTGGTAAGCCCCGCGAGGCCAACGCAACTGCCCATCGCAATGACGGTGGGCCAGTCCCACAAGCCGATCGACATGCGATAGAGGCAAATCAGAGCGGAAAGAGTGAAAAAGGTCAGTACCGCGTCGGTAATGCTCATCTTGGCAGCGGCGATGGTCAGCCCCGCAGTGCCGTAGATGACCGCCGTCCAGACCGCGGTTTGTGGATCGACCCCGCGCGAGAGGGCGACGACGACAAGCACAAGTGTCAGCGTCGTGGCGATCACCGACGGCAACCGGGCTGCGCCGGCGCTGACACCAAAGCACTTCATCGCGGCCGCCTGGCACCAATAGATGAATGGCGGCTTCTTCAGGCGCAGCTCATCAAGCAACCGCGGGGTGGTCCAGTCGCCCGAATCGAGCATTTGGCGGCTCGCCTGCGCGTAGCGAGGCTCGTCGCGGTCCCAGAGGCTGACGGCGTTGTTGCCGATGAGGTACACCGACGTGAGCAGGAGCAAAATGCAAAGGCTGCGCCACGACAAGATGAGGTTTACGTTATGCCACGAGAATCAAATTGCAAAGTGCTCGCCGTTTCGCCGGGGTTGTGTAAGCTTCCCGCCGATGAGTTGGTTGATTTTCGCGATGCTCCTCGTTCCGTGTGCGGTTCTACTGGTGCTGGAACTGCGCGGCGTGAAGACGACCCTCTCTCTCCATATGCGCGGCGACATCAGTCGCGAGAGCAAGTTTCTGGCGCAGTATGGTCAGGCCATCTGCACCCCGATCGTGGCTCTTCTGGTTTGGCAGTTGGATAAGACCAACCCTGGCCATCGCGCGCTCATCATTCTTTTCTCGACCATCGCTGCCTCCGCATCGGCGGCAGGGCTTAAGCGGCTGTTGGGTCGCAGCCGGCCCAATCGACGGCATGCCGGGCAGTTCCTTGGGCCGACATGGACACACGCTAATTGGCGCGAGAGCTTTCCCTCCAGTCATAGTGCCTGCGCAATGGCAATGAGCGTTCCGCTTGCCATGTTTTACCCATCAGCGGCCATCACGTTCTTTAGTCTCGCAATTCTGACTGCGGCGCTGAGATATGTGCTCGATGCGCATTGGCCGAGTGATGTGCTGGCAGGGCTGGCGCTTGGGTATCTCTGCGCCATTGTCATTTTGGAACTCTTCGCGAGGCTTGCGTGAGCCTGAACTGGAATTTTTCAACCGTTGCTGATGAGCTCGGCGGGGTTATCACGCACGCGGAGGCGGCCGCGCGGCTGGAGCAGGCGGTTTATGGAGTCGACTCACTTGCAGAGTTGGCACTCCATAAGGTGCTCGCGGATGGGTTGGCGACACGGTTTGAGGTGGCGCGTGAGGTACATTACCCGTCGAGCGCCGGCGGGAAGCTAACGCATCGACAACGATGTGATCTGGTGTTAACTCCCCGGGGACGACCGCTGCGGCTAGATTCCCGGCCAGCGGGGTTGTTTGACCCGCCCGATCAGGCATCGCCCGGCGAAGCGCTTTGGCTCGAACTCAAAGTCGCGGCGCAGTTCCGCTCGGCGGGCGTTCGCCATAGCGGCTACGGCGCGCAGTGGCGCACCGCCGTTGTCGAAGACCTGAAGAAGATGGAAGCCGAACCAGCCATCAAGGAGGCCGGCCTGCTACTGATCGTATTCACAGAGTCAGTTGACGTGCTGGAGAATGATCTTCAATTGTTCGAGGATGTGATGGTTATGAAAGAGGTCCTCGCAGGCTTCAGGCATGTGCGGTCGATCCCAATTCTGGACCGCATGGGACACTCGATTTGCACGGTGGCGCTATGGCCGACCATTCAAAGATGATTCAGGAGCGCTCGGCAGGCGCGATTGTATACCGGCGGGACGTCTTTGGGACGCGCGAGTATCTTCTTCTGAATCACGGCAGGCATTGGGACTTTCCCAAGGGCCACACAATCCCCGGCGAGACCGACCGCGCCGCCGCCGAGCGGGAATTGTGCGAGGAGACGTGCATCCGCGCCGCGACCTTTCACGAAGGGTTCTGCAGAGAAATCAGGTATGTGTTTCGCTCCCGCGGCGTTGTGGTTAACAAGGCCGTGGTTTTCTTCGTTGCATTGACAGACGTGGATGCGATTACGTTGAGCCACGAGCATGTCGGATTTGCTTGGATGACATACGATATTGCGATGAAAGCCGTGACATATCCGACGTCGCGCGACGTACTGAAGCGTGCCGAGGAGTTTTTGGCCAGGACTAGTCCGCAAGCTGGCTAGAGCCGTCGCAAATCTTGCTATTGAGGCAGCCCTGTTCAACAATGCTATCTGAGTTCAGAAAGGATTCCCGGGCACCGTGAAGCTGGTTTCGGAAGACAATCTTAAGCAGATAGACACGCACTTAGCGAAAGTGCTCGACCGGCTTCTGGCTGCCGACGGCCTGAGTGCCATGAATTCTGTGATTCGGGCATATGTGCTAGCGGGTGGCAAACGCGTTCGCCCCCAGCTTGCCCTCTGGACCTGGCTGCAGTGTGAAGCGAGCACGCCTGGAATAGAGACGCCGCCTAGCCCCTCTGGTTTCTCATTTACGGTGGCCGACCGTCCGCTGACCGATCAACCCTTGCCTACCCCACCCGGGCCGAATCCGCAGTCACTGCTCGATGCGGCTTGTGCCTGGGAGTTGTTTCATGCGTTTCTTCTCGCCCATGACGACATCATTGACTCGGCGGAGACGCGCCGGGAGCAGGCGGCGCTTCATCGGCAGCTTTCCTCGCTCGACCACGATTCGCCAAAGTTTGGCAGCGACCTCGCCATCGTCGCGGGCGACCTGATGTTCAGCGCCGCCATGCGGCTGCTGCATGAACTGGATGTGCAACCAGGCCCTTATCGCTCGCTGCTCCAGTTGTTCAGCCGGGTCGCAACGATCACGGGCTTTGGGCAGGCCATCGATATTTGCCAGTCGCAAGTGCCGATTGAAGATGTCTGCGAGGAGACGCTGCTGAGGGAGTATCACTGGAAGACCGCGGCGTACACCTTTGAGGGACCGATGCTAACGGGAGCAATCCTGGCCGGTGCAGATTTGCCGACGCAATTGGCAATCTCTAGTTTCGCCCTCGCGCTCGGCCAGGCGTATCAGATGCAGAATGATCTGATCGACCTTTCAGCAGAAGCGCACGAGGGATGCGACCTCGTGCAGGGCAAACGAACGATCACTCTGATCACCGCGCGCAGCCAACTCGCGCCCGCCCGCCGGGCCGAGTTTGATCGCAAGCTTGATGCCCTGCGAACCGCAAATGGACATTCCCTGCAGCTTGCTGACGAGATTCGCAGAGAATTGCTCGATAATGGAGCGGCAAGGCGGACTGCGGAGCGAATTGACCGGTTTCTGACCAGCGCCCGCTCGGCTGCAATGGATTCGGCCATCCCGCAACCTTTGGGGGGGGCGATGCAGCAATTGCTTCATTCACTGCAGCGGCAGTATTTTGTCGCCGTATAGTGAAACTTAAAGTCTTTCCCCCCAGGGAAGACCCGGATCACTCATCTCTTTCCCCGCGGCCGTCGAGCAGCCGCTGCATGACGAACGACCGGCGCATGGCACGCATGTCGGCGGGGCTTTCGGACACATATTCGATGAACGCCATGCACATTTCATCGGTTGTTTGCTCCCCGCGACGAACGCGCCGCGGGGGGGAGTTGGGATTGTTGGGATTGTCGGCTGAGTTATCAAACCGTGCCGACAGCTGCAGCACGGTTCCCGCAGGCAAACTGATGGGTTTCGCGAATCGATACTGCTCCTGCCACTTAAAGTCCCAATCATCAATATGCACCAACGGAACGATGTTGCCATCGGGCAGCGCTGCCGTGACAACCATCTCTCGTCCGACCAGATGCATGTGAGGTGTGACACCGATGATGGTGGTATCGATCGGCAAGGCAAACCGCGCCGTCCGAATATAGTTGGCTTCGCCTGCAGGGATGTCGATCTCGCGGTTGACCAGCGGAATAGTGGCGACCTGGCGTTGTACCGGCGTTTTCTGGAGATAGATGGCGAGCGTTGATTGATCGTTTCGCGCGACGCCATCGGGGTGATAGTGAATCTGCATCACAACGTCAGACCCCTTGGCTACGAAGCGACCGGTGCCTTCGGGCAGGCGGTGCGGCTGACTGCCCGGTGCCCAGCCGCCGAGCGAGCCGGTGGGAAGAAACCCAGGCCCGCCGAAGCTGGCATAGCCCGGAAGCGGGTCGGCGGCGTCTCTGGTCTTGCCGACGCCATTACGGTCGAGGTAGAAAATCGCGTGGTGCACCACCGTCGCAGCCCCGGGGCGAAACTCAATCCCGGCGACGTATGCATCCTGCTTCAAATCCAACGGAAGCACGAAAGCGCGATAAATGTCGCGCCCGGCTGCCGGAATTGGAAACGAATCAGACATTTTCAGCACGATGTCTGGTTCCCCCAGTCGCCATCCCGAAGCAAACTGCGGCGGCGGTGGGGCGTCCGATGCTTCGCCCATCGGCCCGCCGGCTTGGGCCCACTGCTGGATGAGGTCAATCTCGCGTGAAGTCAGGCGGCGCTCATGTACAAAATGTCCAAAGTCAGCCTTGGGCTTCCACGGGGGCATGTAGCGACTCTCGGTGACGGCGGCGATCATCCGGGCGCGCTTGCTGACGTCATCGTATGTCAACAGCGGAAACGGAGCCGCCTCGCCCGGGCGATGGCAGATGGTGCAATTACTGTAGATGATTGGCGCAATGTCTCGGGCGAAAGTCACAGGGGAAATCTCGGCGCGCGGGCGATCCCATGACTCGAATATGCAGCCAATGGACGGGGTGTTCGGCACTTTCACCGGGCGGTCATGCAACACATCAGTGACGGCGGCCGCGAGATCGTAGCTGGTTGCATCGTGTTTCTCTTTGCCAAGCTGCGTAACCGCGTTGTCAATCCGCCCGCGGTAGACAATGCTTCCAGACGCATCAATGACGAATGCTTCAGGTGTCTTCGTCGGCTGGAGCGCGAGTGCCAGATCGCCCGTGGCATCAAAAATGACAGGAAACTCCACGCCGCGCTCTGCGGCCCAGGCTTGCGCTTCGGCCCGGCCCACGCGCGGGTCGGATAGGACGCCTGCAAGCCCGGCCTTCCAGTTCCCCTTCTTAAAACTCCGGTTCAGGTAATTGAGTTTGGCAATCGACTTATTCGCAATAGGGCATTCGGTACCGAGCACCACGATCGCGGTAGCTTTCATGTCGTCGGAGACGATGTGCACCGGGCTCCCGGCAATGTCGGTCAGCTTGAGCGAGGCGAGCGTGCGGCTCGCATCGGCCCGAACCACGGGCGATTCATGAGGTTGTGTAGCGGGTGAGGCAAAGGCCAGGCTCCAGCGGAAGCCGATGCCAAGCAGGAGAGAAGCGATCAGAATAAATGCAGATCGATGCATAGGGCTTATGATTGTAACGATTCGCCCGGTGCAATATTTCGGAATCTTCACCTGAAGGGTGAATTGAGTGGAAAATTGGTCGAGGGGATCGACCGCTTGGGTATCGCCCATCCGTTCGAAAGGCCTTCCCCCGCCCAGGAAATCCCGGGCGGGGGAAACCACCGTTTCTACTTCTGCAACCCAGAAAGTGCATCGCTAAGGCCGGCGATCTTGCCGGTGTCGACGGGCACCTTAATGCTTGAACCCTTGAACGCATCGCCGATCGGCTCGGCGCGCCCGCCGAGGTACTGAGCGAGAAACGCTTCCGTAATCGCGTAAAAGCTCAGCCTGTTTTCGGGGCGGGCAAACCCATGACCCTCATCAGGATAGAGCACATAGGTCACCGGAATGTTGCGCTCGGTCATCGCCTTGGCGATCTGATCCGCCTCGGACTGCTTCACGCGGGGGTCATTGGCACCCTGCCCGATGAGCAGCGGCTTGCTGATCTTGTCTACGAACGTCAGCGGGCTACGGCTGTCGAGAAATTTGCGGCCTTCCTCAGTGCTGCTATCGCCCACGCGACTCTTCCACTGGGCGACCGCGGGTGCCCAATATGGGGGAATCGTAGCAAGCAGGGTGTTTATGCTGCTCGGACCGACGATATCCACACCGCAGGCGAAGAATTCGGGTGTGAACGTAAGGCCGACGAGGGTGGCGTAACCGCCGTAGCTTCCGCCCATAATGGCAATCTTGTTCTTGTCGGCGATCTTGCTATCGATTGCCCAGGTCGCAGCATCGATGAGATCGTCATGCATCTTGCCGGCCCATTCCTGGTTGGCAGCATTGACAAAATCCTTTCCAAATCCGGTCGACCCACGAAAGTTCACCTGAAGCACCGCATACCCGCGGTTGGCGAGAAGCTGCGCTTCGGGGTCAAAGCCCCAGGTGTCGCGGGCCCACGGCCCGCCGTGCACGTTTAGCACCATGGGGACAGGTCGTTCGGGAATGCCGTCCTGATCGCTATCGGCATCAAGGGGGAGGGTCAGGTAGCTTACAAGCTCCAGGCCATCTCTAGCCTTGATGACCTTCGGGTGCATCTTCGCGAGCGGAACATTCTCGAGATCCTTCTTCATGCTGTAGAGAAATTCTGCGCGCTTATTCACTCGGTCATACAGGTAGCTCCGGCTGGGGCCGTTATCGAGGATGTATGCGACAGTCCACTTTGTGTCATCAAGCGTTCGACTGGTAATGACAAAGTCGCCGTCGGCAACTGTCTTGAGGTAGTCCATGTCGGCTTGAATGCTCGAATCAAGCACTTTCCACTCGCTGCGAGCGTAGTTGAAGTTGACGGCCTGAAGCTTTTTGGATGTCGGGTGAATCAGCACGCCGCCGGCGTCAGCCTTGGGATGCTCGGCGACGAGGGTCTTCTCCTTCGTCTCAAGATCCATTGTGTAGAGCGCCGCAGTGTTCCGCCCGCGGCTATCGAGGAGATAGGCAACTTTGTTGTCTTTATCGAAGCCGACCATGTCGGTTGTCAACCCATCTTCCATCGGGACTTTGTCAAACTCGGTGAACTTGCCATCGCCGTCGTTGGTGTAGGTCGCTGTGCCGCCATCGGGGGTCATGGTGACGACATGCCGGATCTTGAAATCATCGTCAGGGATGACTCCCACAACCGGTGCGCCCGCAACCTGTTCTGGATTGGGCATGAATAGCGCTTTCTCACCCGTCACGACGTTGGCCTTCCAGACGTCGTGAAACTGTTCATTGCGGTCGTTGATCTGGACGAGAATCTCCTGTGGAAACTTCTCGCTCGTCTCGACGATACGGGCCGCGACTTTGGGGTTGTCCACGAGATTGCGGGTTTCTTTGGTCTTCACGTTGATGGAAATAATCTGCCAGTTCTCATCGCCGCCTTGATCCTGGAGGAAGACCATGGTGTCTGGGGCGTAGGTCCACTGGGCACGCTGGATGCCACGTTTTGTGTCGTTAGTAACCGGCTCAGCCTTGTCGATCGCTCCCACGGGCGCGACCCAAACATTCAGCACGCCTTGGCTCGGCGCGAGGAAGCTGATGTATCTTCCATCGGGGCTTATTCGCGTCTGCGCCTTGTCGGGGTTGCCGAAGAGCACATCGCGGGGAATGAGTGGCGTATTGTTGGCCGCCAGAGCAGTTGTACCGAGCACGCCAGCTGTGGCTAGCGAGAGGATCATTTCACGAAACATGGGTCTCCTTTCAAGAAACCGGCTTTTTGGGGTGCTTAATCGAATCAGCCCGATCGAACAGTTTAGATCAATCCTGTGGATGAAGAAAGTTGCACAGCCGGCTTGCGAACGTGTGCCGTTCGGCCGGCCGCAACGGGCGATTTTTTCGGCGCTGCTGACTCCCGACGATACATCTGTTATAGTCAAGGCGACCGATTTCCGGGCCTGTAGCTCAATTGGGAGAGCACTGCCTTTGCAAGGCAGGGGTTAGCGGTTCGATCCCGCTCAGGTCCATTGCAGTCGCGGTCCAGCCTGATGACGACAACCGTCACGGCTTGGGCTATCCAAGCACGATCAGCGTGCCGAACATTACCAGCCAGACGACATCCAGAAAGTGCCAGTAGAGAGCCGTATGACGAATCGGCATATGGTGCTCGTGGTCGTACGCATCTTGGCCGGCGCGGTAGAGCACCCAGCTAAGCGAGAGCACCCCACCCACCACATGCAGCGCGTGCACGACTATTAGGAAAAACATCGCGCCTGCCAAGGCCATCGGGGCGTCGGTGTTTGCGTTTCGATCGAAATGTTCAGCAAGAATGCTCCACAGGGACGGTGCCTGCACAATGACAAACAGCACTGCCAGGACGAGCGTCGCCGCCAGCCACGCACGAAACGGCTTCTGGCGCTCTCGGCGGACCGAAGCCAGCGCGCGGGAGACGGTCACGCTCGCTGCCAGAACCAGGCCCGTGCTCACCCAGAGCGACGGAGGCAGCACACCGCGGAGAGCGCCAAATTCCGGCACGGTTAGCGTTGCGACTGTGCCATCGCTCCTCTTGATCTGCCCCGAGCCAAAAAAGCCGGTTCGGATCGCTGCGTAAGCCAGCATACTGGCGAAGAAAAGGACTCCGAGGGAGAACACGAAGAGCCGCATCGCGATGACCGAACTGCGACTGGGTACGCGAAGATCTTTTGGGGTGCCGAATGCGTGCGATGGGGTGGATGCGTGGCTCACCGGTAACTCAAGGCGCGCAACGCGCAAAAAGCAAGCTGGGTAAGCGAGATCTGTACGGCCGAAACCTGAACTTATCGGGTTGTCGAGACCGCCGCATCAACCGAAGGGCGATACTCGCTCGTATCCATCATCGCAAATGCGAGGAAGATGGCAATGAACAGCAACGCCGACAGGAAGATAACGCTGTTGAATGGGCTGTCCCACCGCAGGTGCATGAAATAGAGGACTACAAAAGCCGATTTCACCACCGCGATGCCCAACGCGACAAAGATATTGAGAGGCCCTAAGTCAACCAATGTAACTGCGACCGTCAGAACAGTCAGGGCGAGCAAGATCGCCAGAACCCCTGCCAGTAGCCAGACCGGAACGACGTGCGGCCCGTCATGATGCCCATCTTGGCCAGCATCTCCCGTGGCTGCATGGGGATCGCCGTCGGCAATGAGGGATCGAAATTTTGCGTGAACACGACTCATTGTTTCGTTTCCGGTTAGTGGATGAGATAGAGCAACGGGAAGAGGAAAATCCAGATCAGATCGACCAAGTGCCAGTAAAGCCCGACAAGATCAACAGGAGTGTAGTAAGACGGGCCAAAGATTCCCGTTGCACCCTTGATCAGAATCCAGGCAATTAGCCCCATGCCGACGACGACGTGTACGCCGTGAAGGCCGGTCATCATGAAGTAGATGCTGAAAAACGTGTTGACGCGCACCTTGTCTCGTGCGGGCAGATCGCCATATGCCATGTGAGCAGCGTGGCCGTGGGCCGCCTCGCTCGCGGCCAAGCCAGCCGGCCCGCCGGACTTGGGCACAATCTTGGCGGCATCGCTGGCAGCACCCAACGAGTTGGGATCGAAGAAGCTGACTGGAATCTTGGGGCCATCGACAGGTTTGGCCATGGCAGCCACTTCGGCATGTTCACCGGGCTTGGGTGCCTGCGGAGCTGTTTCTGCGCCTTCAGATCGGGGCGCGGCTTCGGCACCAGTGGCAAGATTTGCGTGCTCTACCACGGGCTTACCCGCGACGCCAGTGTCGTGGGCGTGATCGTGACCCTGTGCTGCAGCCGCACCGTGCGATACGCCGGCCGCGCCGTGGGTGTCATGCGCTTCGCCGGGCTTCTCGGGGCCAGCATAATCCTTGTTGTAGACATTTAGTCTGCCGGGAAAAAGGTGGTGCTCCCATTTTGCCTTATATTCGATTCCTTTAATGACCATAAACCCAGCCCCGCCGAGGAGGGTGAGCACCAGCAGGACGCAGAGCAGTCCTTTCTGGCCAAGCTGTGCCGCGCGCACGCCCCAAGCCATTGTGAAGCTGCTCACGAGAAGCACGACAGTATTGACTGCTCCCCACCATTTATCGAGGTAGGTGTGCGCGTACATGAACACTTCGGGGTGGTTGTGACGGTACACCGCATAGGCACAAAACAGCCCGCCGAACATCAGCAGTTCTGTTCCAAGGAACACCCACATGCCCAGTTTGCCAGTGGTGAACTGCTGCTCAGGTGTGTCGAAGTGATGCGCCAGAAACGGGTTATGGCTATGGGCGTGGCCGCCATGGCCGTGGCCGTGGCCGTCATTGGGATCGCCGAGGTTGGTTGAGATGCTGCTCATGAATTTTCTTGTGCTGACGTAGTTTAGTGAAGTTGACCCGTCCGCGCAGTGCCCGCAGCGATGGCCGCCTTAGCTTCATCGGTGAGCACCCAGCCTTCATCGTCGGATACATATCGCCAGCGGTCCAGGTCATATGGATCGGTTACCACGGGCGTCGTCGGGAAGTTATCGTGCGGCGGAGGAGATGCGCTTTGCCACTCAAGCGTGTTCGACCCCCACGGGTTAGCGGGAGCCTTCTTGCCATTCAATAGCGCGGCCACCCAGTTAAACAACACAATCACCAGCGACAGGCCCATGATGTATGCGCCAATCGTCGACCAATAGTGGTGTGAGACAAACTGCACCGGGTAGTTTGCATACCGACGGGGCATTCCATGGCTGCCGGCGACAAACTGGATAAAAAACGTGAGGTTAAAGCCAATGAAAAGCAGGATGGCCGCAAACGCGGCGACGCGCTCGTTATACATCTTCCCGAACATCTTCGGGAACCAGTAATTCATGCCGCCGATGAACGCGAAGAGCATGCTGCCGACCATGACGTAGTGGAAGTGTGCCACGACGAAATACGTGTCGTGCATATGGATGTCAACCGACAACGCGGCGAGGAAGATGCCCGTCAGACCTCCGATGCTAAACATCCAGATGAAGCCAATGCCGTAGAGCATCGGCGTCTCCAACCGAATCGAACCTTTGTACATGGTCGTGACCCAGTTAAAGACCTTAATGGCCGACGGGATCGCGACGCTGAATGTAATCAGGCTAAACGCAACGTTGGTCAATGCGCTCTGCCCGCTGGTAAACATGTGGTGGCCCCACACGAGAAACCCGAGAAGGGCAATGGCGATCGACGAATAGGCGATGAAGGTATAGCCGAATATGTGGCGCCGGCTGAAGGTGGAGATAATCTCGCTGATGACACCCATCGCCGGGAGAATCATGATGTATACGGCCGGATGGCTGTAAAACCAGAAAAAGTGCTGATAAAGCACCGGATCACCGCCGAGTGCGGGATCAAAAATGCCGATGCCCATCGCCCGCTCGGCAATAAGCAGCATCAGCGTGATGGCAAGAACAGGCGTGGCGAGAATCTGAATGATGCTGGTGGCATACAAGCCCCAGAGAAACAGCGGCATGTCAAACCAACCCATGCCTTTCGGGCGCAGGGTGTGGATTGAGGCGATGAAGTTCACACCGGTGAGAATGGAACTGAAGCCGAGGATAAACGCGCCGCCGGTTGCCGGTATGACGCTGCTCATGCTCTTGCTGCTGGAGTAGGGGGTATAAAAAGTCCACCCGGTATCCAGGCCAAACCCGCCGGGCATGGTGTAACCCGTCCATGCGTTAATGACACCACTTAACAGCACATAGAGGAAAAATGCGGCACCGGCGGCATAAACATAGAGACTGAGCAGGTTGAGCCGGGGAAATGCTACATCCTTCGCGCCGAGTTGCATCGGCAGGATGAAATTACCCAAAATCGCTGGCACCGCAGGAATGATGAAGAGGAACACCATCACGGCGCCGTGCAGACTGAACATGTGATTGTAGAGGTTCCATGCCTGAGTCTTGTCGGCTAGGAGGGTCGGGCCTTCCGCAATCAGCTCCGTGCGAAGGAGCATGGCGAACGTGCCGCCGAGGAAAAACGCGAACAGCACGAGCGCCATATACATCAGCCCGATCCGCTTATGGTCGAGCGTGAACATCCATGAGAGAATGCCCTTGCTGTGGTTGAGATAGTTGTGGCCGTGCGGCTCATTGCCCTTGGCCGGCACGTCAAACTGATTTGGGGTTGTGATGGCTGACATATCAGCTCCGATTCGCTACGACTCGATTCCAACAACACGGCTAAACAGATTGCACGCCAAAACTACGGCTTGGGCGCGCCTTCGTCGACGACACCTTCCTCCAGAGCCGGCGGCTTGGTGGGGAGGTTGCTTTGATCAAATTTATCGCTCAGCGATTTCATGTACCAGATGATCGCACCGACGTCAGTTTCATTAATCTGGCCCAAAAAGCTGTTCATCTGCCCGGCTGGGTAGCCCGCCACGATTTTCTTCTGCGGATAGTAGATGGACTCCCGGATGTAGTCCTCATCGGCCTTGGACTGGCTGCCGTCGGTAAATGCCCGGTCGGCACCGAACAGGTCTTTCCAGGTCGGGCCTGTGTTGCTGCTGCCGTCGACCGAGTGACAACTCGTGCAGTACATGCCATACAATTGTGCGCCTCGGGCCTGAGGGGTCATTTTGTCGGTCCAGACGGAGGCGTCGGCGAGCCAATCGTCAAACATCTCGCGGGTGGGGTGTACAATCACCTGTGAGAGCATCTCAGAGTGGCTCGTGCCGCAATACTCGGTGCAATAAATTGGAAAGCCGTTAACCCACTTTTTCTGAGCGGCATCATATTCGCCTCGTGCTTCGGTGGCCTGAAACCACATTTTGCTGAACCGCCCGGGCACAACGTCCTTCTTTGATCGAAACTCAGGCACAAAGAGGCTGTGAATCACGTCGGTGCTGTTCATTACCAGTCTGACCGGTACATCTTTGGGAATGTGCAGTTCGGAAACGGTGGTGCCGTTGGGATAGGTAAACGACCAGTTCCACATCTGTCCGGTTACCTGGATTTCGTAGGCATTGGGCGGAATGACCGCCATATCCATAAAGCCCCGGATGCCGCGCCACGCAATGAAAAGCACGATGATCGTCGGCGGGATGGTCCAGAGCATTTCAAGCGCCAGGCTATGCCCGGCCGGGGCAGGGTGGTCGACTGCGCCACTACGGTGACGATACTTCAGCACAAAGCCGAGCATCATGACCAGGATAAGAAAGAAGAAGAAGTAGCAGATGTAGAGGATGGCGTAAAACATCCAATCCACTTCTGCTGCAACGGTCGAGGCCTGCTCTGGCATCCAGAACGTGGCCCCTTTGGATTGTGCGAGAATGGCATTCAACATGGGTGGTTCTCTAAACACTCTCTCAAATCAATTTACTGTCATACCGGTGCCGGCAATGGGCTTAACTTTCGCTTGTATTCCCGGCGATAAAGTACCGTGAATACAGTGACGATCAGCACGACCGTCAGGGCACCGCCGCCGCGCATCAGCAGCATCGCAACTTTCGGGCCGTATCGGCCAGTGCTCCCGTCATACATGAAGCAGATCAGCATGATGCGATCGACCGTGGTGCCAATCTTACCTTCGCCGGCTTCGACGAGGCTTAGCCGAAGCGTACGCGGGTCAAATCTCATGCCGTACAGATAACGTGAAAGTTGGCCGTCGGGAGTGAAAACCATGATCGCGGCGGGGTGGGAGTACTGTCGCTGCGATTCCACCCACTTAAACTTGTAGCCCACCGCACGAGCCAATTCGAGGATATCGCGCTTTTCGCCTGTCAGCAGGTGCAGTCCGGCGCCGTCTCGCTTTCGCTCGTAGGCCTCGACGATCGACTGCTTCTTCTGTGCTGCAAGCCGGTATTGCTCGGCTGGATCGAACGAGACATACAACACGCGGTAATCATCGCCGAGGTTGAGCGTGAGGTCGCGCATGGAACCGACCATCCCCTGGGTAATCTGCCCGCACAACTGCGGGCACTCAAAGTAGCCAAGCTGGAGCAAAACAGGCTTGGTGCCATCAAAATAGTCGCTTAGGGCAACCACTTCTCCGCGTTCATTAAAAAATTTAAGGTCCAGGGGAAGTTGGGTGCCGGGCTTTTCATCGATGCCGATGTCGCGCATCTCGGGAGGAATCCACTCCTGATACTGAGTTCTCGCCACGCCCGGTTGCTCAACGGTCGGCCCCGCAGCCGGCGCAACGCCGGGAGCTTCCGCCGTGGCAGGCGTTGCCACAGCGAAGATAGCGAGAATGAGCGTTAGCGTGCGTGCCATGAAGATTTCAGCTTCCAGTCGGGGCATGAAAAGATGTTAGGACCCACCCAGCGGCTGCGTCGTCGGGGGGCGGCCTTTTGTCGCGGCCATAATCTTGATTGCTTCGTCGATCGGCAACTGGACCGTGCCCGGCGAACCATCGACCTGTTTATATTTGTGCAAATGTCCCGCCGCGGCTTTGTCGGCCTGCACGGCTAACGGGTGCACGGCGTTGTAATGCTTCGCCGCAAACTCATCGTGCTCCAGTTTGAGGTAGTAGCCGTGCGTTGCCAGCAAAATGACGGCGAGCAGAACCACGCTCACCACGCCAACAAGCGTTACTTTCGGAACATTTACGTCAATCTCGAAGGCCATGCTCAATTCCTCTCGGACACAATCAAAATCCGAAATCAAATGTTCTGAAAAGCCAGCGATTCCGGCAGCCGCGGGTCTTTCACTGGGCGAAGCGGCGAGCGTGTCAGCCGCCAGACCACGCTTCCCGTGAAAATGCCGATCAGTCCCAGCAGCGATGCGACCTCTGGAAGTCCAAAGGTAAACCCGAGTTCATACTCCGGCATCACAACCCAGACCATGTCAACTGCATGGAACACCAGAATCCAGACCGCCCAAAAAATGAGTGACGCGTTGTTGCGTTTCACATGCCGGCTCAGCAACCCTGCAAACGGAATAAGCAACCTTCCGAAAAGCAGGGCGAGAGTCCACACCGTCCAACCTCCGAGTAACTGCATCTGCTGGGGATTGGTCGTCGCGCCGCGCTTGGCAAACCAATAGGTTGTTTCGGGAATGTTTGCGTACCAGATCAGCATGTATTGGCTAAAGGCGATGTAGCCCCAGAAAAACGTGAATGCGAAGAGCCATTTACCCAAGTCATGGTAATGCTCTTTGCTGATACTGTGCTGCAGGTATCCCGCTCGCTGGAGCACCGCGGCGATTATGATGGTGGTAGCGACCATCGCATCGATCGATCCTGCGAAGTAGTAGATGCCGAAGATGGTGCTGTACCAGTCCGGGTCGAGCGACATGAACAGATCAAATGCTGCGAACGTGAAGAGTACAAAGGTGAGCAGCGTCAACGGGGCGGCGGCGAGGTTGAGCCGCTCGGTGACGGTGTGATCGCCGGTGGTATCCTGGCCGCGGGATTTGCGGATGAAATAGAGCGCAACGAGTGAGAAGAAAACAAAGTAGAAGATGATCCGGCCTGTCCAGAATGCCGGGTTCAGCCACACCATTTTGCCCATGGTGAGCGCACTCACAGGCTTCGCGCCCGGGGCCGCGGCGTGACCATCGTCGTGCGAGCCATGGGCGGCAGAATGCGCAGGTTTGGCGTGATAATCGTCACTGTGCGAGTCGGCTGCCTCACCGTGATGCGCGGACTTCGGCCCTACAGCCGTTGATTCTTCGATCGTATGAACCCATGAACCCGTCGGATGGGCGGGCTTGGCCTGCGCCCAAGGGTAAACATCGCCCTTGCCAGACCACGCGCAAACCACCAGCGGAATCGCCAGCAATCCCATGATCGGAATGGTGCCCGCCAGCGCCTCGGGAATCCGGCGGACGGCCACGCTCCAGCCGGCGCGGACAAGATAGTGAATCAATAGCATGAACAGACCGCCGAACGCGATGCTGAAGACATATGCGTAGCCAGTCATGTAAGCGTGATAAAATCGCTTCAGCCCGCCGGACGACATGCTCACGCCGAGGCTAGCCAGCACCGCAACGATTCCGACAATGAGCAGCACCGTAGCAAGCCCGTTGGCCTTGCCGCTGAGCTGCAACAAATCCTTCTCGGCTGCGTGATGTTGATGATGACCGTGTGCCACAGGTTTTCTCTTTCGTTTCGGCGTCTTCTTTCGACTCGCTAACCAATCTCCGGCTTCCTGCTACTTCAACACATCCTGCTTGTCGGCCGGCACTGCTTCAGGCTTGGCAGACTGCGCGAATTGGAGTGTTCGCACATAGGCGACAATGGCCCAGCGGTCGGCTGGGGCTATCTGCGAGGCATAACTGCCCATGTTGCGAATGCCATTGGTGATCGTGTTGTAAATGTGCCCGTCAGGCCGATTGCGGCGGTCTTGATCCACCAGATTGCTTGGAGCCACCCACTGCATCCCCTGCACGCCATTGCGCGTTAGTTCATCGGCGCGCAGGTGAATTGGACCCTTGCCCTGGCCATCCTGGCCATGACATGCGGCGCAGTAGATATTGAACCGATTCTGCCCCCGGAGAAGCAATGCCTGAGCCGTTGCCGGATCATCAAGCTGTGCCTGCACCGATTGGGGAAACCGGTTGAAAAACTGCGGCTCTTGCGAGCCATTGGAAGCGGTCACCAGCGAGTAACCGTTGACGAAATGATCGTCTTCGTTCAATTGCCCGCGCGCCACAGCCCCAGCTACGGCTGGGCGCATGGCGCGATTGTCTGCAAAAAGCGGGTTGTCATCCTGCGGACGAAACTTTGTCTGGTTGTCCATGTCCTGAAAGAAATGGATCCGCGGCTCGGTGCTTGTGTTGTAGCGAGCGCGAAAAATCAGCGCAAGGGGGATCCATGAAAGGACCGCGCCCACAATCGCTACATAGATTACGATCGGCGGAAGTTTGCGCAGCCGAAAATCCTCAAGCACGCCAGCTGGGCCATTGATGTAGTCAAACTTGGGTTGATCAGCGCCAGCGGGCATCAGTCCTCCACCTTTTCGAGCGAGAGTGGGTTGAGTTTCTGCAACATCGAGGTCACTTCTGATTCATTAAACTTCGGATCGCGGGAGTCGATCACCACGAAGAAACGATCGTCGGTCACCCGATGAAACCGTTCGCTCTTGAACAGCGGGTTGTAGTGCATTGGCAACCGGTTCAGGATGAGCATGCCAAAGACCGCGGTTAACGCGCTAAGCAGGACCGTCGTCTCGAACATGACCGGGATATTGGCCGCCAGCGACCATACCGGCTTTCCGCTGATGAGGAACTGATAACCTTGAAGATTTGCCATAAAGGGCGTGGGGATCTTCGAGGCATTCGTCCACCATGTCAGTGCAAGACCGCCGAGGAGGCCAGTCAGCCCGCCGCAGAGAACAAGCCAGGGGAGGACAGTCATCTTGATGCCCATCGCGCCGTCGATGCCATGAATGGGAAACGGCGAATGTACGTCCCACCTTGTGAAGCCGGCATCGCGCACCGTCCGAGCGGCGTGCATGACATCATCGACATTCTCGAACTCCGCCATCACCGCAGCGACCTGCGGAAGCGGGCCAGCATCCTCAGTGACAGACGCGTGCGAGGTTGGGTGTTCGGCAATTGCAGTAGACATAAGGATTTACCTTCGTTCTCTCAGATCAACCTCTTAAACCGCAGGGTGCGCCTTGCCGCCGGGGTGGTCGTGGGCGGTTTCATCGGGTCGATAATCGGTTCGATCCAAGTCTGGGTCGCCGTGGCCGTGAGCGTGCGCCTGTGGCATGATGCTCTTGACTTCGGCCATCGCAATGATCGGCAAAAACTTGATGAACAGTAGGAAAAGCGTGAAAAATAGCCCGAAACTGCCGGCAAGCAGGGCCAAATCAACCCATGACGGCTTAAACATGCCCCACGAACTTGATAGGAAATCTCGCTGCAGCGACGTCACGATGATGACGTAGCGCTCAAACCACATGCCAGCGTTGACGAAGTTGGCGACTATGAACGTAATGACCAGACTATTGCGGGCCCACTTAAACCATAAGATCTGCGGGGCAAAGACGTTACATATAAACATGCACCAAAAGGCCCAGGGCGCTGCACCGAAAACACGGTTCTGAAACGCGAACTGTTCGTAATAGTGCTGGCTATACCACGCGGTGAAAAACTCGACGCTGTAGGCATATGCGACGATCAGCCCAGTCGCCAGCATGACTTTGTTCATGTTATCGATGTGCCGCAGGGTGATGATGTCTTTCAAGCCGAAAAGCGCCCGGCAGGGAATTGCGAGCGTAAGCACCATCGCAAACCCGCCAAACACGGCACCGGCGACGAAGTAGGGCGGGAAAATCGTTGTATGCCAGCCGGGCAATTGGCTTGTGGCAAAGTCAAATGACACGACCGAGTGTACCGAGAGCACCAGCGGCGTGCTAAGCGCGGCCAGCAGCAGATAAGCCCGCTCGTACCGATGCCAGGCGCGGCAACTGCCTGTCCAGCCGAGACTAAAGATGCCATAGAGGATCTGCTGAATACGATTCTTGCTCTTATCCCGAAGCGTCGCCAGGTCGGGAATCATGCCGACATACCAAAACAGCAGCGAAACTGTGAAATATGTGCCGACAGCGAAGACGTCCCACAACAATGGGCTGCGGAACTGCGGCCACATCGCCATCTGGTTGGGAATCGGGAATAACCAGTAAGCCAGCCACGGACGACCGACGTGAATGCCAGGAAACGTCGCAGCGCAGATGACGGCAAAGATGGTCATCGCCTCGGCAAACCGGTTGATGCTCGTGCGCCAATTCTGGCGGAAAAGAAACAAGATTGCGCTGATGAGCGTACCTGCGTGACCGATACCGACCCAGAAAACGAAGTTAACGATGTCAAAAGCCCAGGCAACGGGCTGATTGTTTCCCCACACGCCCACGCCAGCCAGCATCAGATAGCCGATGGTGATGCCCATCAACGAAAGCAGGCCGAGCGCCCCGGCAAATGCGAGATACCACCAGCCGGGCGGTTCTTCCAATGCAATCCGGGTGACAACACGGGTAACGTCGGCAAAGCCTTTGCCGCCGACGATGAGCGGCGCGCGAATGCGCGCGTCATCGAATGTGTTATCGATGTCATCGCCATTGCGAACGGGCATGTGCGGGATGGTTGTTATCGTAGCCATGTCTTCGTTTGCTCGTTTGAATCAATGATGATCGTCATGCACCCGGGCCGGTTCCTTTGACGGATTACGCACCTTGGCCAAGTGATGAGTTCTGGGACGGCTGTTAAGGTCGTCCAGTACGGCGTAGGCTCGTGGGCTGTCATTCCACTGCCGTACAGTGCTCGTTTTGTCGTTTAAGTTGCCGAACACAATCGCCTCTGTTGGGCAAGCCTGCTGGCACGCGGTGACGATTTCGCCGTCTCTCACCGTATCGTCGTCTCGCAGGCCCTGTTTCCAGGCGTTCCGCGCGGCGATCTTCGCGCTGGCAATGCGTTGGGTGCAGTAAGTACATTTCTCCATGACGCCACGCATACGCACCGTTACTTCTGGATTGAACTGCATCCAGAGCATTGGGTCGATCTGGTCCTTGGGCTGAGCGTCCGGCCAGTTAAGGTAAGGCAGCCGATATCGGCCAGCACGCGGGCCGGTTGAGTGATAATCAAAGTAGTTAAACCGGCGAACTTTGTATGGGCAGTTGTTGCTGCAGTACCGCGTGCCGATGCAGCGGTTATACACCATTGTGTTTAAGCCCTCTGTGTCATGCACAGTTGCCGCGACGGGGCACACCTGCTCGCAGGGCGCGTTTTCGCAGTGCACACACATCATCGGCTGGTGGACAACCTCGGGATTGTCATCGTTTCGATCGCCCTTGAAGTAACGGTCGATGCGCAGCCAGTGCATTTCGCGATTGACTGCAACCATTTCCTTTCCGACCACCGGTATGTTGTTCTCAGCCTGGCAGGCCACTACGCATGCGCTGCAGCCGATGCAGGCAGTCATGTCGATGCTCATACCCCATGCGTGAGGGTGATTGAACAGATCAGGCGCGCCCGGATCTGCTTTCTCGTAGTTGGTCGGCGGGGCAAAAATCTGCAGCCGAGGTGCCGGGCCGTGCGAACCGGGGTAGGCAAACGCATCCGACTTTTGCCCGCTGGCGACGTATGCAGTGAGAGTGGCTTCGCGGACAATGCGGCCACTCTGGTGCTTCTTACCGGCGCGCTTCTCCCTGCCCGCAAAGCCGGTGTCATCCATCAGAAAGTGGTCCGTAGTAGCGACCAACTTAAATGTCTCGCCCGTCCGAGTAAACTCGACCGGGGCAGACATGAGTGCATTGCGTGTCCGCAGCGCATATGTGTTGAACCCCACAGCAAAGACACCGGCTTCGGTGAGCCCGCCAATGTTTCCCGCCGCCGTGCGACCGAGGCCGAGCGGCAGCGTGATAACGCCCTGCGGTTGACCGGGCTGAATGTAGGCAGCAACTTCCTGTTGCTTGCCTTCAACGATTAGAGAGAGCATGTCGCCATTACTGATTTTTTGTTCCGCGGCATCTTTCAAGCTGATGAGGGCGGCATTGTCCCACGTCAGCTTGCTCAGCGGGTCGGGCAGTTCCAGTAACCAACCCAGATTGGCAAAACGGCCATCATAAACCCCGTAGTGTGGGACGAACCGCACCTCGAACGACGCCGCAGGCAGCTCGCTGAGCTTGGGCATCGAGCCTGTACCCCCAGCGACTGCGGAGTAAGCCGAGCCGGCGATCACGCCATCATGAATCACCTTTCGCCAAGCCTTCTCGTCTGCAAGCTTTAGTGTTCTGCGGACCAGCGACTGGCCATCCGTTAACGTGTCTCCAGTCAAAATCGCAAGCAGCTCAATCGTGCTCTTCGTTCCGAAGATCGGCTCAATCAAAGGCTGTGCGGTGGAGATGGTGCCGTCCCAACTTCGACCATCACCCCAACTCTCGAGATAGTGCGAGCGAGGGCAATGCCATTTGCAGGCGAGCGACGTCTCATTCTGGTAGTACGAGAAATGAATCGTCAATCCGGACGCCTTAAGCAAGTCACGGACGTTGATGTCAGCCGGCGCGTCATAGACTGGGTTACCGCCGATGATGAGCAGAGCTTTTACTTTCCCAGCGGCGGCATCGGTGGCCATTGCAGCAAGATTGGCTGCGTCGCTGGCCGAGCGATCGGCGATTGCAACGTAGGTAACCGCAGACCCGATCGAGCCGAGCGAAGCATTGATGAGGTATGCCAGAACATGGGTTGCTGGGGATGCTTCCGGGCCAACCGCAACCACGCCGGTCTTCCCGGCGTCTTTCAGATCCTTGCTCATCGATGCAACAAACGCCTGCTCGGCTTCGCTAAGCGAAACTGCAGGCACGCCGCTCACCCCGAGCGCCGAAGCAAGTCCCGCGGCGATTACTTCCAGACGCGAGGGCTTGATCGGCAAACGGTCGTCAGCATTGCTGCCGGTGAGGCTAAACGTGGAATCGACCACATAGAGGCGATTCATCGACTTCGCGGTGTCGGCGCTTTTGCGCCCTTTGACGAAATCATTCGCGTACCGAGTGTGGTTGGGATGGATGCCGAGGAAGTCGCAATCCAGGCTCACGATGACCGAAGCTGTGTCCAGTTTCAGCACCGACCGCCCAGCGGTACCGGTTGCCTGCTTCACGCCGAGGGCTTCATTTCCGTTTGAAAGGGGTTCGAACTCGACCCATTTTGCCTGCGGCAGCAAGGCGAGCATTCGCGCCTTCATATCATTGACTGTCGGCGACTCACTTGCTTCGCTCAGGACATAGAACCCTGCGCCAGCAGGGCAGTTTTCCTTCATGTACGCGGTGGCGGCTGTCTGCAGTTGCTCGAATGACGATTGCCTCGGCCCATCGCCGCTGCGATCGATGACGAAACGACTGCGATCGGGGTCGTAGAGTTCGAGTACGGTTGCTTGCGAATAGTGGTCGGCCGAGCCGAGCTTGCCGTTCCAAGTCATCGAAGCGGGGTGAGAGGGATTGCCCTCAATTTTGATCGGACGTCCGTCGTAGGCGGTTGCCAGGACGCCGCGAGATATGCCGCCCAACTCCCAACTCGTTGCATATTGCTCGGGCAAGCCGGGAATGCGGTTCCCCACCGCTGAAGCGTACGGAGCGAGATGCTCCTTTGGCCAGCGGCGACAACCGGACAGGGTCAGCCCCGAAAGCGCCATCGACGCACCCATGAGTTTCAGAAATCGACGTCGCGGCATCGACGTAATCTCAGTCGGGTTGTATCCCTGAAACTCGTTCGCGATAAGCTGCTGAATCTCCGGCGTATCCTCGGCGTGATTCAAGCTCTGCCAGAGTTGCCGACCGGTTCTTGAGTTGCTGATATTCTGGCTCATGAGGTTATCTGCTAAAGGCTGTCATTGCCCGACCGGATCGATCGCCCGCGGGCCGTCAAACACAACACACCTGTTACCGATGGCACGTCGAGCACGAAGTCATATACGCTTCGTCGTGGATCTTGTACTTCTCCTTGATCTCCTTGCCCACGCGCAGCTGCGCTGCCAGCTCGCTTTCGCCTTCCTTGGCTTCGGGCTTGTACTGCATGTTGGTGACTTGATCGCGCGGACGGAGATGCTTCTCGGGGTTTCGGTGGCAGTCAATGCACCAGGACATGCTAAGCCGTTCGGCCTGGTAGACGACCTCCATTGTGTCGACCCGGCCATGGCATGAGACGCACCCAACACCCGAGTTTACGTGCGCCGAGTGGTTGAAAAACGCATAGTCCGGGAGGTCGTGAACTTTCACCCACTCGATGGGCTTACCCGTTTCCCAACTCTCCTGCACCGGCTTGAGTTTCTCGCTCACATTGCGCACGCTGGTATGGCAGCCCATGCACACCTGAGTGGTGGGAATGGCGGCGAAGCCCGCATTCTCAACCGAGCTGTGGCAGTAACGACAGTCAATTCCCAACTCCCCGGCGTGCAGCGCGTGACTATAGGCAACCGGCTGTATAGGAGCGTAGCCAACGTCGATAGTGGAGCTGGAAAAACCGAATGTGACGAGCGTTGGCGCGTAAAGCCCTCCCCCCAGCACGGCTACTATCAGTACTGGGAGAGCGAAGTTGACCCAGCGAGGAAAAAGAAACCGCTTCCGTTTGCTTGCGTTCATAGGCACCCGACGGCTGCAATTAGAAAATCCATTACCGCATCTAATATTGGACGATCGGGCGACAGACTGCCCAGACTTCACCAAATCTGCCGCAATATAATCGATGCGGTACGGTATCTTTTCAATGTGTCAATTCGTCGCACTAGTTTCCCCCAACTGCCCAAAGTGTGACGGCGCGTATCTTGTGCGATTCTCTCCCGACGTGCAACCCCGACAGCGCAAGAATTGAGGCGAGCGGAAACAAGGATTTTAGTAACTGTGACTTCGCCTGCCGTGCGATTCGGCACGCGAGTTGGGCTTCAGCCTGACGGGCCTAGCTGCGCCGCACCATTCCACAATCTGAAACGGCTTGTCATCGCACGCCGATTGGTGCACAAACCGGCCCGCGTTCGGTTAAACTTCTACAGGTCGTAAGGGGTTCGAGAGCGGATTGGTTTGGAGGAAACGATGGCGGATACGCAAACGGGGATTGAATCGGCGTTGCAGGAAAATCGCACCTTTCCCCCACCCGCGGGGTTTGTCGCGAAAGCCCGACTTAAGTCGATGGACGAGTACCAGCGACTTTACCGCGAGTCGATCGATCAACCCGAGCAATTCTGGGCGAACGTGGCCGCCGAACTCCACTGGTTCAAGCGCTGGGACAAAGTACTCGATTGGAACCTGCCGGATGCGAGATGGTTTGTCGGCGGAAAGACCAATCTGTCATACAATTGCCTCGATCGCCAGATCGCCGAGGGCCGCGGGGACAAGACTGCGATTATTTTTGAAGGTGAGCCGGTGACCCCGACCCCGGGAAGGTCTGCGGAGGGCCCCGGCCCCGAAGTTCGTAAAATTTCTTACGCTCAACTCAAAGCACACGTCTGCCAGCTAGCGAACGCGCTGAAACAACATGGCGTCAGGAAGGGCGACCGGGTCACCATTTATATGCCGATGGTCCCGGAAGCCGTCGTCGCCATGCTCGCCTGCGCTCGACTTGGCGCGGCGCACAGCGTGATCTTCGGTGGATTCTCGTCGCAGGCGATTGCCGACCGTGTGGAAGACGCCCAGAGCAACATCATCATCACCGCCGACGGCGGCTTTCGCAGGGGTGCGGTCGTTTCGTTGAAGAAGCACGTCGACGAAGCGCTCACCAAGACGAACCTGGTTAAGAAGGTAGTCGTCCTGAAACGCACCGGCGAGCCAGTTTCGATGACGCCGGACCGCGATGTCTGGTGGGACGACATCGTCGCCGGCCAATCGCCAGAGTGCGCCGCGGAGGAGATGGATGCTGAAGACCTGCTTTTCGTGCTTTACACCAGCGGAAGCACTGGCAAACCCAAGGGCATCCAACACACCACCGCGGGATACATGGTGCAGACTTATCTCACTGCGAGATATGTCTTCGATCTGCAGGACACCGACATCTACTGGTGCACTGCCGACGTCGGCTGGGTTACCGGACATAGTTACATCGTATACGGCCCGCTGGCCAACGGTGCCACTTGCATGATGTATGAGGGCGCGCCGAACTTTCCCGACTTCAGCCGCTTCTGGTCGATCATCGAACGCCACAAGGTCAGCATCTTCTACACCGCTCCAACCGCCATCCGCGCTTTTATGAAAGCAGGGCGGGAGTTTGTCGACAAGCACGATCTATCGTCGTTGAGGTTACTCGGCACCGTCGGCGAGCCGATCAACCCCGAGGCGTGGATGTGGTATCAGGATGTGGTTGGTCACAAGAGGTGTCCCATCGTCGACACCTGGTGGCAGACTGAGACAGGCGCAATGATGATCACGCCGATCCCCGGTGCTACTCCTACCAAGCCGGGCACTGCCACGCTGCCTTTTTTTGGTGTTGATGCTGCCATCGTCGACCGCGATGGAAAAGAACTTCCGCATAACTCAGGCGGGTTATTGGTGATACGCAAACCCTGGCCAAGCATGCTCCGAGGGATCTTCAACGACCCCGATCGGTACCAAAGGCAGTACTGGAGCGATGTGAAAGGCATGTATTTCACCGGCGACGGTGCCCGGCGCGACAGCGATGGATATTTTTGGATCATGGGCAGGGTGGACGACGTTCTCAACGTCAGCGGCCACCGCCTGGGCACCGCGGAGATCGAAAGCGCCCTCGTGAGCCATCCGTCGGTAGCCGAGGCGGCGGTCGTAGGCATGCCCCACGAGCTAAAAGGGCAAGGCGTCGCTGCATTCGTCACGCTTCGCTCCGGCCACAAACCCGGTGACGACCTGAAGAAGCAACTGGTGCAAACAGTTCGCACGCAAATCGGCCCATTTGCCCAGCCGGATCAGATCCGTTTCACCGACGCGCTCCCAAAAACCCGCAGCGGGAAGATCATGCGCAGGCTGCTGAAGGAAGTTGCTGCCGGTGGGGAAGTAAAGGGCGATACAACAACCCTCGAGGATTTTGGCGTGATTGCCAAACTCAAAGAAAGTGATGAAGGGTGACTGAAGGACGGCTGTTTGGTCGGATAATGCCAGACTGCATCTTGGCGATGCGGGCGATTCACCACGCGTTGCGCCCGTTCGATAGGATTCGACGGCGTGTGAAAGTCGATTTCCATCATCCCGGATGTGGTTCCGGTTTACCAGAACACTAAGTTTGTGTTAGGATTCCATCATGCGCTACAAGACGGTGCTTCTATTCGGTGCTCCAGGGAGCGGGAAGGGGACCCAGGGCAAAATCCTCGGTTCAATTCCCGGCTTCTACCATTTCGCCTGCGGCGATGTGTTTCGTTCGCTGGATTTGCAGAGCGATGTAGGTAGGAAGTTCTGGGAATATTCCTCGCGCGGCGAACTTGTGCCGGACGAATTCACCATTGATCTCTGGAAGAATTACATCAAGGGCATGGAATGGGTTAACCGGTTTCACCCGGAAACCGAAATACTCGTGCTCGACGGCATTCCGCGCAGCGTGAAGCAGGCCAAGCTGATGGACGATCTCGTCGACGTCGTCAAGGTCATTTACCTCGTCTGCGGCGACCTCAGCAAGATGGTGGAGCGACTGAAACGCCGGGCGCTGAAAGAAAACCGCATTGACGATGCCAGCGACGCAGTCATTCGCAAACGCATGGAAGTCTACGAGCGCGAAACCCGCCCCGTCCTCGAATACTACCCCGCGGACAAGGTGGTGCAGATTGACGCAACCATGAGCCAGATCGAAGTGCTCAGCCGAATGATCGAATTACTTGTGCCTGTGAAGAAGCAAGTGGACGTGCGCAGATGAAAGCCACTGGGGCACGGTTCGACTTTCGGAACGCGTTTGAACCAGGAAGCTCACGAAGAACGCGAAGAGTACCAATCAAAAAAGCGAAATGGGAAATGGCCGGACAAATTCAAAAATCGTCCGGCCGCTTCCCTTCTTCCGCTCTTGTCTTCTTCTTTGTGCCCTTGGTGGTTAACAATACTTCAGGCCCGACTCAGATATTGCGACGTTTCCGTGCTGACCCGAATCGTTTCCCCAATCTCGATGAACCCCGGGACGCGCACCGATAGCCCAGTTTCCAGTTCCGCGTCTTTGAGTTGGTTCGTCGCAGTTGCCCCTTTGATGTTCGGCGGGGTTTCGGTGACCTTCAGATCTACCGTTTTCGGTAACTCATAGCTGACGATCTTGCCGTCGTGATACATGGCGTTGATCTGCGTGTTGGGCTTGAGAAATTTGATATCGTCGCCGAAGACTTCCTTTCCGATGGTCTCCTGCTCGTAGGTTTCCATATCCATTAGAATATGGCCGTCGTTGTCGCTGTAGAGATATTCGACCACGCGGGTATCGAGGTTGGTGGTCTCAATGTCGTCGGTCGCACCCACCCTGCGGTCAATAATCGTGTTTTTCAGCACGTCGCGGAGTTTGAACTGCACTTTGGCGCGCAGATTGCCGGGGGTATTGTGGTCGGCATTGGTGACGACGTAGAGTTTGCCCTCGATCTTCACGGCTTGGCCCCGGCGGATGTCGCTCGCGCGCATGTTCTTATCCTTACTGATCTTACAACGAAACACTCGACACCCGCGCCCTGCAGGCGGGCGGACTTCGGTCCGCCGGTCATTTGGATTCCTCAAAGCCCATCCAAAAACTGCGTTCGGAAGGGTCGAAAACTGTATTCGATGATCACTACACCGTCAATTCACGATGAAACGCGCCCTTCAGACGTCCAGACATTTCAGACGAAATCGCCCGGCGGGACGGATGGGTCCCGCCGGGCGATGGATCTCAAACAAGGTTGCGCCCTTGGGCGAATTACTCAGGCTCGACGCCGCCGTGCCGCAAGCCCGGCGAGTGCCAGACCAACGACAGCAAAGCTCGCCGGCTCAGGGACAGCCCGAGCGGCGTCGGCGGGGATCACAGTGCCGAAATTGGCCGCAAGTTCGGTAAAGTCGCCAAGGTCAACCGCGCCGTCATAGTTGAAATCGCCTTGACTCCACTTTGAACCAAGCCCGAATCCGGTGGCAAGCGCCGTGAAGTCATCCAAGTCGACACCGCCGGAGAGATTGGCGTCGCCAAGACGCGTATATCGAACAAGCACTGCAGTGCCATCGACGGTCTCACCCATGAAACTGGTAATCCCAAGATCGGAGGCTTCAACAACGCCGAGCCCATTACCGTTGCTGGCGTTGGCAAGCGAACTGGTGATGCCATTGCCATCCCATGTTCCGCCATTGCGACCCGCTGTAATGCGAGCCACTGTATCAGCGAGTGGCGAAACAGTCGGAGGATCCGTCTCAGGATAGTCAATGATCAGGCCGTTGTTGGTCAGATCAAGCTGCGCTGTCGGTGTCGCGGGAGAGACGCCACCGATTGTCAGCGTGCTGACGCTGCTTGCCACACCCGGACCGCTCGATGGTGGCACAATCCGCAGCGTTCCGGCGGCGACGTTCATGCCGCCAACCGTCTTCACGCGCTGAACATCTGCGCGGCCGGCCCCGGTCTTGGCCAGCGAGTTGGTTGCAAGAATAGCCTGGCTATCGAAGTTGATCTCAGTGCCAATCGTCAGCACGGCACCGGCTTCGGCCACGCCGAGCTGAAGCGATCGGTTGGTGAGCAAAATCGGTGCATCAACCCGGTGACTGCCGGTGACGGCATCAATGGCGGCGGGGGTGAAGCTGCTGGCCGAGGTCATGGTCAGATGATTGTTGGCCGGATCATTTGAAACGATCGTATAAGAGTTTGCGTTGTCAAACTTGATGTTGTTCAACGTGGAGGCGAAGTCGAGGGTTACCGTCCGGGGAGCGGTGATCCCTGCGATGAAGTTCACGCCGTCGCTGATGCCAACACCAGGAATCAGCCCCTGGTTCCAGTTGTTCCCGTCTGACCAGTTGCCATCTGCGTCCGCAACCCATCGAATCGATGGCAGGGTTGTCTCAGCGCGCATCCAGAAGCTGAGCTGGTTACCCGGGCTGTAATCGATTGTCGGATTCGGCAGATTGCTCGCGTTGAAGGTGGTGAGGCGAATCCACGCCGTTGTAGCCGCCGTGTTGAACGCAAATGTCTCCCGGTACGACTGCAGGCCGCTCTGAGCAATTGTGTCATCCACGCCGCCGGTGTTTGGAGAAAGGGCGAGGAACCCGGCGGTCGAGCCGCTGAAGCGGGGTTCCTGGAACATCACTTCCTGACCTGAGGTGAAGGGGGCCTCAAAATCAGCCAGCACGTTCGGCGTACCGCCGACGGTGTTCACCACGTCATCAATCCACAGGCTGATGTCATCGCGCACGGCGCTGATGTTGCGAATGCGGATATGTTCGATTGTGCCCCGCGTACCATCAAGGACGCCATTGGCGGTCGCGCCGGCGAAACCCTGGACGGGGTCGGTGCCAAAATTGAAAACGAACTGCTGCCAGCTACCGTCGATGTTGAGCACCTGGCCATCGAGGTTGATCCACTCGATGCCGTTGGCCGTACCACCGTTGCCACCGATGGGCTCGGTTGTGCCGGTTTCACGGACACCGACGGAAATCTGAAACGACTGTGCCAGCGCCGTCGAGGCAGCCAGCGAAACTGCCGCGACTGCGGCGACATTACGAATAGAATTCATCTGCATATCTCCTCCGAAAGAATGATTCTGAATCAAACGGTTAAGGTGATAACTTACCACCGACTCGTATCACGTTTCCTAGAATGACCCAATTCGTCGAGCTGCCTGCGTCATTGATCCCTGAAATCTGGGCAAAGCTTTCCGATTGTAACAACGGTCTCAAACGCGACCCCTAGTTGCTCGGAAAATCGAGAAACACTCCGGATCGGTCCCTTGGGACGTATGTCATGCCGACCCAGCATTCGCGCACTGTAACAGTCGATGCGTGACCGTCCGCAAAGAGTGCGTTCATGCCCTTCACCTTGATGGCTTGCTGGCGCGTGGTGCTCGGCTTGGTATGTCTGATGCCGTTTACAAGGAACGTGGTCTTCTCATTAAAGGGTGCCCCTTCAGCGACGAACGGCTGAAAGTTGATGTTGATCGGATGGAATTGAATGATGGTGAAGACAATACTGCCGTCGGCGTCCGCAACCACGACCCTCTCAGAGCCATGCTTGCGCCAGACACTACCCTTCACATACTGCCCGTCAATATCGGTTCGCGTGATTGCAGCCATTCGGCGCCTTGCAGGCCCGAAGTCCATTCCGCGATACATGCGATCCTCGTAGTATGTCGGGTGATAGGTCATCGCATAGCCTATCAACGACGTTGGACCCAACGGGTTGCCAAAGTACCAAGGATCCTTGTCGCCCTTCCGCACAAAGCTTGGGCACGCAAACTTGTCGTAGCTGTCCCGTGCCTCCTCCAAATCGCGGGCCTCAGCGATCGTCTTCTTCCCGACAATGTACGGCGCGAGAAAATCCATCCACTGGCGATCGCCGTGACCGGCGGGGTAGCGCTTGGCCAGCACAGTACCACCTCCCGAGGCGTCGTGGTGAGCACAAACCGGCCACGCACCGTTGTAGTCTCGCTCGTACAAGAAAAAAGCCTGTCCGATCTGTCGGAGATTGCTCAGACATTTGACTGAATTGGCTTGCATTTTCGCCTTCGAGAGTGCCGGTAGCAAAATGCCTACAAGCAGGGCGATAATCCCAATGACCACAAGCAGCTCAACAAGCGTGAAACCACGTCGGCGATCGTTCATGGCGGGCCTCCGGAGGAGGGTGTGGCTCGAAAACGACGACAGCCCTTGCAATCGTCGAATTACATAACTTGTATAATCTACCCAAGTTCGGCTAGAACGTCAAGAAATAAATCGCTTAATGATAATCGTATCGTTCTGCCCCCCGAAACCGAAGCTGTTGCTCATCACTGCGTGCACCTTCGCTGCGCGGGCAGCGTTGGGAACATAGTCGAGGTCGCATTCGGGGTCGGGATGATCGAGGTTCATCGTCGGTGGGAGCACCTGATCGCGCAGCGCCAGCACGCAGGTAATCATCTCCACCGCGCCGGCAGCGGCGATGAGGTGGCCCATCATGCTCTTGATGCTGCTCACCGGCACCTCCTTGGCATGTGCGCCAAACACCTGCTTTATCGCAGCGGTCTCATTGCCGTCGTTTTCTTTCGTGCCGGTGCCGTGGGCGTTGATATATTGGATATCGGTCGGCGCAAGCCTGGCATCGTCGAGGGCTTCGCGCATGGCGATCACTGCTCCAGTGCCATCGGGATGCTGGTCGGTAATGCGAAACGCGTCGGCGGTGGAGCCGTAGCCGACCACTTCGGCGAGAATGGGCGCGCCACGCATCTGTGCGTGTTCCAGGCTTTCCAGGATAACCATCCCCGCGCCCTCGCCGAGCACAAAACCGCCGCGATTGGCATCAAACGGCCTGCTGGCGCGGCGGGGGTCGTCGTTGGCCTGCGAGAGCGCTGTCAATCGGTTGAATCCCGTCACACCGAACGGATGAATCATAGAGTGCGCGCCGCCGCCGATCATCACATCGGCATCGCCGCGCCGGATAATCATCGCCGCCTCACCGATCGCCTGTGTGCTGGCGGCGCAAGCAGTGAGACAGTTGAACGCTGGCCCCCGTGCGCCGGTAAGCAGCGCCAGGTGAGAGAGGGGCATGTTGGGTTCCTGCTCGACTTCGCGGAACGGCTGCATCCGTTCCATGGCGATCTTCGCCCATTTCACAGCATCGATCTTGCCGTGGTCGGCATCCCATGATGCCAGGGAGGCGGTGGTGTATGCGTCAAAATCCAACTCGCCTTCGCCGGCACCGAGGTAGATCCCGACGCGGTCGAGGTCGAGCGTTGCCTTATCGAGTCTTGCATTGCTCCAAGCCTGCCCACACGCCGCCAGCGCAAACTGCGTATTGCGGCCCGCCATGCTGTGGGTAGCAAAATCGGCGATGTGGTCGGAGAGTTTGAAACCCTTCACTTCGGCGCTGATCGTGGTTGGAAACGACCGTGCGTTGAAAATACTGGTATGCGCAATTCCGCTGTCGCCGGCGAGCAGGCGTTTCCACGCCGACTCGATGTCGTGACCCATCGGGGTGATCCAGCCTATTCCGGTGATGACGACTCGATTCATGGTTTGTTTCAATTCAGTTCACTCACCCGCAGCAGTCTGCAACCCGGTAGAGGCAGATTTGAGAGAGCTAAACACCAACGAGGCATTCTGCCCACCAAGTGAATAAACGCTGCTGACAACGGCACGGACGGGCTTCTCGCGAGCGGTGGCGCTGACGTTAAGTGTAGTTCCTTCGCACACGCCGGGCGAATTGATGGCGGGGGGAAGCGTCGAATGGGCAACAGCCAGCACAGCGGCACACGCATCGACTCCGCACCCTGCTCCGAGCAGGCCGGTTTGCGGCTTCACCGTGGAAAGGGCGATCTGCGATAGATTCGCCCCGAGCGCCCGGCGCAGCCCGTTTAGCTCGGCGCGATCGTCCTTGGCGATGCCTGTCCCGTGTGGGATGATCAGATCAATATCGTCGCCGGTCAGCTTGGCATCTTTCAGAGAGTTCTCAATCGCCTTGGCATAGCTATGGCCGGTGGGCTCAGGCTCGGTGACTCGGTGCGTATCCTGCGACGCCGCGAAGCCGACAAGCTCTGCGTAAATCCTTGCACCACGAGACTTTGCCGCCTCATACTCCTCCAGAATGAGCAATCCGCCACCCTCGCCAAACACGGTTCCTCTGGCGGCGGGGTCAAAAGGCCGGAGTGCCTGCTCGGGACGTCCGTTGTCGGATGCGTTCAGGCGATTGAGCAATTGCTGTCGGACAAGCCCCATCGGATTCACCCGACTCTCAGCCCCGCCGCAGATGGCCACGTCGGCTTTGCCTCGCTGAATGGTGCGGAATGCTTCGCCGATTGCGAGATGACTGCTGGCGGCGTCACATGTGATTGTGTTGCTGGGGCCCATCAGCCCGTGAATGATCGTTACATGACACGCAAGCATGTTTGGCAGATATTTCAGCAACCATAGCGGCGTGAGTTGCTGCATGCCCTCGCGGCCCCATTTTTCAAGGCTCAGCGTGTTGCTGCCCGACTCGCCCCGCGCGGTCGTCATTGCGCTGGTCAGTTCGTCAAGTTCGCATGAGATCAAGCCAGCGCCGATGTTGCAGCCGAAGCGGGTCGCGTCAAACGTGGGCTTCTCGGTGTATGCCTGCGACTGAAGGCCGGCACTCTTGAAGGCATCATCGGCGGCAATAACAGCCAACTCGATATCGCGAGCCATTACCTTCGTGCCTTTTCGGTAGCTCTTAGGAACAAACTCGCCAATTTTGTAGGGTGGTACCTCCCCGGCGATCTGGCAGGGAAACCCAGACGCATCAAAGAGGCTGATCGACCGCACGCCCACCTTGCCTGCCGTCAGGCTGGACCAGAATGCGTCGGCTCCGATGCCAATCGGGCTGACTACGCCGACGCCCGTCACGACCACTCTGCGCACGCTAAATCCTCACATTGGTATCGATGCCGAACACGCGTTGAAGCTCGGTGAAGTGTTCGGTGAAAACGAAGTTGTGCGCCGGGAACTCCATGCCAGCGAGGTTGTTGTCAATATGGCTGAACATCAGTTCGATCTCCGCCGCCAGTTCCACGGGTGTGTCTGTTTCGGCTGCACGAACACCGACCCTCCCGCGGATGCTCGCGCCGGTGTCATTCATCTGCTCAACCGTGGCGGTATAGACGATGGTCTCACCCGGCCGCACGAGCCTATGGAAGGTCGCCCGATTGATCTTCGCAAGGATCACCTTCTCTTTGTACCCGCGCGCTTCCCCGACCAACATGCCGGCGGTCTGCGCCATCCCTTCGATGATCAGGCTGTGCGGGACAATAGGGAAATCGGGGTAAAGATCGTGCATGTGCTCTTCCGCGAGCGACACAGCCTTCACCGCGGAAGCTGACTGCTTTGGTGTAAACTCGACGAACTTGTCAATCCAGTACCAACGCATGAGTTAACGAATCGACTGGGGTAAATGCAGCAAGATCTGTCCGGCAGCAAACATCAGGCCTCTCAGCAGGCGCGAGCGGCATTCAGCTCGCCTTCAGCTTACCTTCGACATAGTTCACAATCGCATTGACCGTGAAAAGCTTGCTCATGTGGTCGAGCTGCGGATCTTTCTCAAACTCGCCAAAGTCGGAGTGAGGCATTTTCTCCTTCAGCATGGCGATCGCTTCGGGGGTCACCTTGCCATCTTTTACGAAATTCGGATCGTTGGCCACGTTGTCCGGTAGTAACTCCCCGCGGGGGATTTTGATGCCAAATGCCTTTTCGAGGCGGAACATAATGTCCAGAAAATCGATCGACTCGGCACCAAGGTCGTCACGGATAACAGAGGTCGGGGTGACTTCGTCATCATCCACACCAAGGGCGTCAACGAGGACCGCCTGCACCTTTGAATAGATTTCCTCGCGGGACATCGCCATGGGTCAATTCCTCATCGTTCTTTGCGCCGGCATTGCCCCGGCAGGCTTCAATTTCAGATCGTCACGCTCGCTGGCCGAAGCAGCTGAAATCGCTCACTTGTGTGCCTGCGCATTTTTTCATCAAACCGAATCAGGTCCGGATTTTTCTCGGCAAGATCGAAGTATGCCAACTCGAGCCGCGCGGCCAACGCCTGCGAAGCACCGACCGAACCCGCGGCGCGGAAAAGCGCGCCCGTTTCAGTATCCTTCACAAACTCTACTTCCAGCCGGAGCCAGTCGCCGGGGGCTACAAAGCGGCCATACTTCACATGCCGCGCCTCCCGAAGCACTACCATCGACTTCGAGAAACCCCGGCGGTGGTGCAGCAACCAGCCTGCCGCCTGGGTTACAGCTTCGACCATCATTACCCCCGGAAGCACCGGGAATGTGGGAAAATGGTCGGCTAAGTACTCCTCCGCCAAGCTCACCTGCTTGACGGCGGTGATGCGGTCGTCGTCAATGTGTTCGATCTTGTCAACTAGATTAAACTTCAATGCTCAATCACTCAAATGATCGGCGGTCGAACCGCTAACATACAACCCGTCGGCTGGCATCCTAAGAGTGCGCGTCAACAATGCAAGTGGCCATCGGACTACCTCCAAGGCAGCGGGGCGTCAGCATCTGCCCGGTCGGGCAGTTTCTGCGCGACCGGATTGGGCTATCATTTGTGGTACGGCGATGGTCGACTGCCGAGTGCTCTTTCCCGGCAATGAGAGTCCGTCTTATGTCCAATTGGTCACGTCTAGTTTTCACAACATGGCTCGCCATGCTCTTCGGCACCGCACGCGGCGCGACTGTGACGTTTGAGGTGACCGTCCCACGGTCGACTCCTGCCGATGCGCGTGTCTACATCGCGGGAAGCAGCGCCGAGCTGGGAGAGTGGCAAGCAGCGGGGCGGGAACTGCAAAAAGTGAAGGAGGGTCGCTACCAACTCACCCTCGACCTGCCGGAACAAGGCTCACTTGAATATAAGTTTACCCTCGGACACTGGGATTCGGTCGAGCAGCGCGCCGACGGCAGCCAACTACCCAACCGCATCGCAAGCGTGAAGGCCAACTCAACGATCAAGTGCACCGTCGCCGCGTGGGCCTCGACCGAATCGGCTCCCACGGTGAAGCAACATACGCTGACGGGAAACATCCGCTCGCTGGACGACTTTGAGTCGCGCATTCTCGACAACCGCCGCCCGGTGTGGGTTTACCTGCCACCGGACTATGATCTGGTGCCCGACCGACGCTATCCCGTGCTGTACATGCACGATGGTCAGAACGTGTTCGATGACGCGACGAGTTTCGCTGGCGAGTGGCGCGCGGATGAGATTGCCGAGGCGCTGATCAATGAAGGTAAGATTAAGCCGATCATCATCGTTGCCGTCGCCAATGCCGGCGTCGCGCGGATTGCCGAGTACACGCCAGTCATTGACCTTCTCCGCGGGGAAGGAGGGAATGGCGACAAGTATGCGCGTTTCCTCATGACTGAGTTAAAGCCTTTCATTGATAAGACCTATCGAACCAGTCCTGAACGGGAGTTCACGGGCGTTTGCGGCTCATCCTTGGGGGGGCTTATATCGTTGCACATCGCCCGGACGTACCCCGATGTGGTAGGCCTGTGCGGCGCCATGTCCCCGTCGCTGTGGTGGGCAAACATGACTGCTGTTGAAACCGTTCGTCGAGATGCAGCATGGACCGCTGGGTGCCGAATCTGGCTCGATATGGGTACCGCGGAGGGGAATGATCCTGACAGTGCCAACGAGGTCATTCGCGCGGCCCGCGACTACGCCGAAGCACTTCACACGGCGGGACGAGTGCGCGAGAAGGATTTTAAGTATGTAGAGGCGGCAGGGGCTGCGCACAACGAAGCCGCTTGGTCAGAACGCTTTCGCGAGCTTCTAATATTCTTTTTCCCCCGATAATCGCGGCAACAGGTTTTCTGTTCCGACCGGAGCATATCGGGTCTTACGCACCGCGAAAGCGAAACAACAAGGTCTTCTCTTTGCCCGGCGCGACTTTGCTCTTGACTTCTCACAATGATTAGTGAATACTTACTAACATGATACTCCTTGCGGCTGTGCAAGTTCCCAACGTACAGAACTGGGTGGCTGGGTGGGCGTTCATCCTACTCGCGTTTCTGACGGGGGCGATGATCGGAATGCGCTTCCACCAGCCGCAGTTCCTCGGCGGGTACGACTCGTTCCGCCGTCGGATGTTCCGTCTCGGGCACATCGCGCTCGCGGCGCTGGGAATGCTAAACGTGCTCTACGGGCTTTCTCCGGTCTTCGCTCCGCATGCAAACGACGTCGTCAGGCAGGTTGCCGCGCTCGGGCTGATTTCTGGGGCGGTAGCAATGCCAGTCGTCTGCTTTCTCACTGGATGGAAACCAGAGATGCGCCGACTCTTCTTTATACCGGTCCTGAGCTTGTTGGCGGCGGTAACTGCGATTCTGATCGGAGGCTTGTCATGAGGATAGGCTTTCTGGCAATGTCTGGAATCCGTGCGCATGACCCTGAATTGTTGAAGCTGGGGCTCACGCTACCGGGGTTTGTCGATCGTAGTCGTGTCATTGCATCACTACCCAGCCTTGGGCTTCTGTATCTCGCGGCAGTCACCCCGCCGGGCCATTTTTTGCAGTACTTCGAGGCAGAGGCCGACGGGAGCGAACCCGCGGAAGTCTATGTCTGCGACTTGGTTGCGATTAGTACATTTAGCGCGCAGGTTCAGGAGGCTTACGCGATCGCCGACCGGTTGCGCGCCGCTGGGGTGAAAGTAGCGATGGGCGGGCTGCACGTATCCGTGTTGCCGCATGAGGCGGCAGTGCATGCGGATTACGTCGTGGTCGGCGAGGGAGAGAACACCTGGCCTGCGGTCGTTCGTGCGGCGATCGAGGATTCTCCGCCGCGCGTCTTCCGTGCAATCGATTTTCCGGAAGTCGAAGTCGCGCGGCTGCCCGTGCCGCGATACGACCTTCTAGAAGGTCGTCCCTACAACCGATTCACCATCCAGACTTCGCGCGGGTGTCCCTGGCGGTGCGAATTCTGTGCATCAACTGTGATGCTACAGAGGCCGTACCGTAAGCGACCCGTGGAACTGGTCGGACGCGACATCGATTCTGTACTGAAGCTGCGCGCCGACCCGTTTTTTGAGTTTGCCGATGATAACACCTTCGTGGACAAAGCCTGGGGAAAGAAACTTTGCCGGGAGCTGATCCCAAGAAAGATAAGCTGGTTCACGGAGACAGATATCTCGGTAGCCGATGATGCTGAATTGCTTGATCTGATGCAGCAGGCTGGCTGTCGCCAGGTGTTGATCGGCTTGGAAAGCCCGGACGTGGCACCGCTCGAGGGGATCGAACTGCGGGGTAATTTTAAGGCAACGCGGTGTCGCGACTACGGTGCTTCCATTCGGCGCATTCAGTCGATGGGGATTACTGTAAATGGTTGCTTTGTGCTCGGGTTGGACGGCCAGTCAGTTGACGCGTTCGAGCAGGTGCGCGACTTCGCCGCTGACGTCGGGCTTTACGATGTCCAAATCACCGTCCAAACGCCATTTCCCGGGACGCCACTCTATGACCGGTTGGCAAAGACCGGTCGGCTGTTGCACAGGGAAGCCTGGAAGTACTGCACACTTTTTGATGTTGGTTACGAACCCACACACATGACCGCCGACGAACTCCGAAAGGGGATGCGATGGTTGACCGCAGAACTCTACAGCGAACGTGCCACTCATGCCCGCAGGCGCAAGTTCTTCGACGAGGCTCGGGCGTCGCGCCAAAGTCGACGATGCCGCAGCCCCGGCGATGCGACAGGATGACCACTGGCTCTAAACGTCGCTAATCGGGCTTTACCCAAGCCTGAATGACCGCAGCGGCCAGTGCGCCTCACAGCCGATAAGCTTTCTGTAGCTTGCGATAATCGAGCGAAACGACAGTGCTTCTACCGGCGTTTATCTATATGTGCACACGCAACTTCTGTCATGATGCCCGCTTCAGGGTCTAAGCGGTTTGAAGTCGGCGGAAGAATGTGGCAAGATAATGAGTTAAACGATCCGGGAGGGATTGTCGCCTGATGCTGCTGCAAACGAATAGTTACATCGTTCCCAAAGAGAAGCGCACCGAGCATGCCCGGCTTTTACAGCGGTTTAAGCAGGTCATGGCTCGACTGGGGTGTGAACATTTTGAGGTGTTTGAACAGGTTGGGGCAAATTGGACGGGCGCTGAGACCGGGCGTTTCGTGCAAATCCTCCGGTTTCGCGACCGGCAGCATGTGCTCGCCGTGCAAGCAGCCGAGAAGACAGACGACAATGCCAAGCAACTCATTCAAGAGTTCTGTGATCTTGTCAACTTACCGTATCAACAGCAGGCAGGCCTGTTCGCGGCGGGCTACTACAACAGCGTGATCAACCTTCCGCTTCCGGGCGGCGCGCCCCGTACGCCCCCGAACCGACGCGCGGCAATCCCCGTGACTGGGATGGCCGCGGCCTCCGCAGTCACCGCTGCGGCGGCGAGTGCGGCACCTGTAACTGAAAGCGATGACTTAGGCTCCGACCCCGCGCCAATTGCAGAGCCTGCCTCAAGCGATGTTCTTGGGGCGGGCATCGAAGGCGATCTCGATATCGGGGCCCTGGCGGAAGACACCGCGTTTGGCCTCACCGGCGATGCCGGAAAGCGTCCAACCGAACCAGTTAACGGAGAGATCGAACTGCTCAACTATCTCGAAGATGACGAGCCAGCTCCCGCCGGCGATGATCCACGGCAAGACCGCCTGGATTAGCGGAGCCAAGTCCCTCCTGAATTCAAATGCTGAAATGGTTCGTTCGCATCCTGATTGCCGTGGGGCTTATGGGTGGATGGGCCGTTGCCGCGCGGTGCGTTCACATTATCCACTCGATCGACACGATTACCGGGCAGGACCGATTCGGCATTCTTCCCAAAGCTCGCTGGATGTTTGACGACACTTACCTGGACGTTCGCGGGTGGACGGCGGCCGACATCGGAACGCATCGCGACCTCGTCCGGCACATCGCTCGTTCGGGAAAGGCTGACCTGCTGAAGCATGTGGCCGCGAAGGACTTTTCCGGCGACCTGGCAGCCTGGCTCACCGAGACCGCGAATAGCCCATCGGCAACGCAGCCCGGCATTTAGGTCCCGGCCCAAGTCCTGTCAGCGGTTTAGGTACCCCGCTTGTTTCCGAACAATTCAATGTGCAGGCGCGGGCAATAACGGAACCCGGTGCGGCGGCATACTTCGGTGAGCCACGTTGCACGCTCCTCCAACGATTCAGCGGTTACACCCTCGGGCATCAATAGCACGTCTGGCTCTTGCCAACCACGGATGCGTGACAGTGCTGTCTTGATCTCACCTAAATCGGCTTCGGTGCAAACCACAAACTTCAACTGAAACTCCGGCGCTGCGCCAATCAGTTTCTGAATCGCATCGAAGTTCAGCCGCGACTTCTCATGGAGCTGCGCGAACTTTCCATTCTCGATTTTGTGCGGGGTGGAGTTACTTAGCTTGGGGCTGATGCTGGCCAGATGCATCGATACCGGTCGGAAAACCGTGCCGGCCGTCTCGATCGTGACGTGAAAATCGCTGGCATGCAGCCGGTACGAAAGTTCGGTGATCTCCGACATGATCATCGGCTCACCGCCGGTGAGGACGACGTGTCTGCAGTTATACAGCCGGATGGCATCGACGATCTCGTCCACCGTCTGCTCGTCACCTTCCGGCTCCCAGCTTGCGTAGGGCGTGTCGCACCACTTGCACCGCAGATTGCATCCGCTGGCGCGCACGAAAACGCTCGGCACGCCGACAAGCTTGCCTTCGCCCTGAATCGAGTGAAAAATCTCTGCGACACGCATCTTCACTCCTCATCGTCGATATAGAGGCCGCGGCGTCAACTTCCATCAACTTGCAGTCGGATCGACATGACGCCGTTTGGCAATCTGGGGCAGGAAACCAACGCATATTGACGACTTCCGGGGCAGTTTTGAGCTAACCACTTGAGTGCGAATGTGTCTAAGAGGCGTGAATTGAGCACGCATCACTTTTATCCGGAACTGGTCGCTTGCCCGACACCGTCAACCGGATGCTTGCTTGAGATTCAGGCGTCTCATAGGAGATAAGATGCTTCGCAAACGCGCTTTAAGAAGGGGTGTTCACGTTGCAGCCAATGCCGTTGTCGAGGCCGTAGAGCCGCGGCGGTTGTTATCGATCGCACTAATAGACGGTCAACTGCAGGTGAAGGGAACAAGCGGCAGGGATGACATTCGGGTAGACAGTGACGACGCCCCTTCACGCATTCGAGTTCAGGTGAATGACACAGTTCGCCGGTTTGATACTTCAGATGTTTCCAGCCTGGTTTTGAGTGGGCTCGAGGGAGATGACCGGATCGAGGTCGCCACAACCGTGTCAGCCGCAATTCGCACGAGCCTTTACGGTTTCCGTGGGGACGACGTTATCATCGGCGGCAACGGGCCGGATGCGATCTTCGGCGGCGAGGGGCGCGACAACCTCCGCGGAGGCGGGGGGCGAGACACGTTGCGCGGCGAGGCGGGTCCCGACCGTCTTCAAGGCGATGGCGGGAATGACATTCTCCGCGGCGGGCCTGGAAACGATAATCTATACGGCTCGGTGGGAAACGACACCCTGAGCGGCGACGGTGAGCAAGACTTGCTCCGGGGTCAAGGTGGGAACGACTTACTCTTCGGCGGCGATTCCAACGACAGCCTGACCGGCGAGGCTGGTCACGATCGACTCTACGGCGAAGCAGGTGACGATCGACTCTTTGGCGACGATGGAAATGACTCGCTTTCTGGCGGCCTCAACAACGATTCAATCAACGGCGGTGAGGGGCAAGATGAACTCTACGGCGATGAAGGCGCAGACAGCATCGCTGGCAACGGCGGCAATGACTTCGGCGACGGCGGGCCCGGTAAGGACAGCCTCTATGGCGACAGCGGCAAAGACACGCTTTATGGACGCGGGGGCGACGACCTTGTCGCAGGCAACGACGGTGACGACGATCTCTACGGCGGCGACGACAACGACAGCATCCGAGGCGGAAATGGTGACGATTACATCGAAGGCAATGAGGACGATGATACCATCCTCGGCGACCGAGGCTCTGATCGCATGTACGGCGGTGCCGGCGATGACATCCTCGACGGTGTCGACGGCGATCTTGACACCCTTGAAGGCAATTCTGGCAACGACAAGATTTTCGTCGATTTCCGCCTTGACGAGTGGGCCGGCGGAAGCGGTCGCGATGACATCTATGATGAGTATGACTACTTGCTGTAGCCCGCATGTGCGAAGTCGCGCAGCGGCGGACAACCGCGCTTGCTCCGGTAGATGTAACGCATGTCGAGCGGGTAACATCTAACGTGCGGAAATGGCATCTGCTCAAGCAGATTTGGCCAACCCGCACGAACGCAATCAGGAGCACGCATGACCCCCGTCGCCGCCTCGCCGAGTGAGCCGACGCCTTTGCCGCCGACATCCAATTCAAAGCCGAAAGCCTGGAACATCGTCGCTCGATACACCCATTGGCTCCACACAATGTGGCCTGCGGGCACGGTCGAGAAACTGCCGGTAGTTCAGCCCGACGGCAGCACGAATGTACCGGGGCTTTATGTGGTCGGCGATCTCACAGGTATCCCGCTGCTAAAGTTCAGCGCCGACACGGGGGCCCGGGCGGTGCGGACGATTGTTGCCGAGAGAGGGACAAGTAATCAGCGGCAAGGGGAAAGTGAGGATGCCACCCGCGCGCCCCTGGACTTGGTGATCATCGGCGCCGGCGTCTCCGGCATGGCTGCGGCGCTGGAGGCCAAGAAATGTGGACTCAGCTTCGTGCTCCTTGAAGCTGCGGAACCCTTTAGCACAATCGTGAACTTTCCAAAGGGCAAGCCGATCTTCACTTACCCAACCGACATGACGCCGGCAGGCGATCTGCAGTTTCGCGCGACAGTGAAGGAACCGCTGGTTGAAGAATTGCGAGATCAGACGCTCGGCCGGGGCATCAAGCCGATCATGGCGCGCGTCGACCGCGTACACCGCGGCGGTGGGGGGCTGATTGTTGACCTGGCCAAGCCCGCCGACGGATCTCCCTCCTCGTTTCCGAGCCTGGAACTGAGAACCAAGCATGTGATCGTGGCAATCGGCAGGAGTGGCAATTTCCGCAAGCTGGGCGTGCCGGGCGAGGACTCGGGAAAGGTGTTTAATCGCCTACACGATCCCAAAGAGTGGGCTGGCAAAAATGTGCTTGTCGTCGGCGCGGGCGATAGCGCGGTCGAAACCGCCATTGCCATCACGCAGTACGGCGGGCATGTGACGTTCAGCTTTCGCGAAGCCGAACTCACGCGGCCAAAGGCGGAGAACATCGAGAAATTCAATGTGATACTAAGAGACCCTTCTGCCGCCGTTGAGGTGGAGAAGCCCATGAGCGACCGCGTCACGACCGCGGTCGGCGGGTTTATGGAGAGGTATAGAACACCCGGTTCGCTTCGATCGCTTCCGCTGTCACGCGTGAAGTCGATCCGCGACGCTGAGGTCGTTGTCAGCACTCCAGCCGGTGATGAAACATTTCCCAACGACGCGGTCTTCAGCATGATCGGTCGCGAGGCCCCGCTGCAGTTCTTTCGCAAGAGCGGAGTAGCAATACACGGCGAGCGAGCCACGCGCTGGTGGGTCACGCTGATCTTGTCGCTGTGTATCTTCGCTTTTATCTACCATTGGAAAAAGGGCGGCGTACACATCACCGCCATTCCGTCAATCGATCACGCTCTGGACATTGGAAGCTTTTGGAGCAGCAAGCAACTCTTTCCTTACAACATGCCGGGATGGTGGGGCTCGCTGGGTGAGGCATTCAACAGACCAAGTAACCTGCTGGGGACGCTGAAAGTCACCGTAGGCGAACCGGGTTTTTACTATTCCTTTCTGTACTGCTGTGCGATTGTGATTTTCGGATTCCGTCGCATCGCACGAAGAAAAACGCCATATGTCCGTCGACAGACATTTTCGCTGATGGCATTTCAGCTGATTCCCCTGTTTTTCCTTCCGTACCTCGTTTTGCCGTGGGCCGGGCATAACGGTGCGTTTGACACTGGGGCGATGAAATGGGTTGCGGACCAACTCTTTCCAATCGTTGGCTATGGCCACGGCCGCGAATATTGGCGGGCGTTTGGGATCATCCTCGCGTGGCCTCTGTTTATCTGGAACGTGTTTACCGATCAGCCGATGTGGCTTTGGCTCGGAATCAGCGTGGTACAAACATGCGTCATCATTCCGACACTCATATACTTCTATGGCAAAGGGGCATATTGCGGCTGGATCTGTTCCTGTGGCGCTTTGGCGGAGACAGTGGGTGATGCTCACCGTACCAAGATGCCGCACGGACCCTTCTGGAACAGATTCAACATGGTCGGACAGGCGTTCCTGTGGTTTGCGGTGCTGCTTCTGGTGTTCCGCGTGCTCGGCTGGTCAATGGGGCACGGCAACTGGGCCGATCGGTCGTTCAAGTACATGCTCAAGGATATGCCCGTGATCAACTACGTCTGGTTTGTCGACCTCCTTTGGGCTGGCATTCTTGGTGTCGCCTTGTACTGGCACTTCAGTGGGCGCTTCTGGTGTCGTTTTGCCTGCCCGCTTGCAGCGCTCATGCACATTTATGCCCGTTTCAGTCGATTCCGAATCATTCCCGAGAAGAAAAAATGCATCTCCTGCAACGTGTGCACGAGCGTGTGCCATCAGGGAATCGATGTAATGAACTTCGCGAACAAGGGCTTACCAATGGCCGACCCGCAGTGCGTGCGCTGCAGTGCGTGCGTGCAGAGTTGTCCAACAGGCGTGCTCTCGTTCGGGCAAATCAGCCGCAAGACGGGCGAGGTGATTTACAAGGACAAACTCGCGGCCTCTGCGGTGCAGATTCGAGAGATCGGGATAAATGGCAAACGAATCGCGGTCTAATACTCGCTCCACTCGATTCGCCTGGGGCCGCGACCCTGAGCAACGCCCGGCAAGTCTTTGCACGCATTAACACCTAATCTGGAGGTACTCGGATGTTTAGCCAACAAGAACAAGCGCCGCCGGTGTCGCCGGTAGCGATCACCCGATCATCGCGGCGTGCGCCGCGGCAGTGGGCTTGCGCTCCCTTCCTCTGCATGGCTTGGTTACTCTCTACTCCTGCGCAAGCGGCGCCGGATCACAGCACATTTGACGGGATTCTGCAGGCCGTTGTGCGAGACGAACGCGTTGATTACGAGAAGGTGAAATCGGACCACTTACCTGTTTTAAATGCCTATCTCGACCACCTCGCCCGCGGCAAGCCGGCCGAAACGACCCGGGATGAGCTTCTGGCTTTCTATATAAACCTCTACAACGCGACGATGATCAAAGCGGTTGTGGATCGCGGTGGAAGCGCTTTTCGGCCCAGCGACAACGATTTTGCGGTCTTCAAAGAACCACTCGTGCGAATCGACGGTAAACTCTTGTCACTTAACGCGTTAGAGAACGATGTGATTCGAAAAGAGTTCAGTGATCCCCGGATTCATGCCGCGCTGGTCTGTGCGGCAGTGTCATGCCCTCCGATCCTGAGTCGTGCGTACCGTGCCGACGATCTGGACGACGTGCTGACCGCGAATACCAAACGCTGGCTCAACGACAAGAACCGAAATGAAATCGATCGGCCCAGTAAAACGCTTAAACTGAGCAGGATCTTCGACTGGTACAATATCGACTTCGGCGGATCCGAGAAATTGGTCGAGTACGTACAGCAATATGTCGATGAGGACGTCGCTAATTTCAAAGTAGAGTTCAAAGAGTACGATTGGACGCTGAACAAGAAGTAACGCCGACAAATGCTGTCTGAAGGTTGACGAATTGCGAAACCGGCCGGGCAAGCTTCGGTTTCGTACGCTTTGCGCAGCGTTTGTCATTTCGGGTTGGAGACAGAGCACATGGCCGACACATCCGTCACCGCTGAAGAACGTCGTCTAATCGAAGAATCAACGCGCGAAAAAAACTGGAAGCGATGGGGGCCGTATCTTTCCGAGCGGCAATGGGGCACTGTGCGAGAAGATTATTCGCCGGACGGAAGTTGCTGGCAGAGCTTTCCGCACGATCACGCGCGCAGCAGGGCATACCGATGGGGAGAAGATGGTATCCTTGGTATCACCGATCGAGAGTGTCGGCTTTGTTTCGCATTGAGCATGTGGAACGGCACAGATGCGATCTTGAAAGAGCGCATTTTTGGACTGACCGGTCCAGAAGGCAATCACGGCGAAGACCCGAAGGAGCTTTGGTATTATCTCGACTCCTCGCCAACTCACTCCTACATGAAAGGCTTGTATAAGTACCCGCAGTCGGCGTTTCCATACGGCCAGTTGGTTGACGTGAACCGAACCAAGGGCAAAACCGGTGAGTTCGAGATTCTCGACACTGATGCGTTCAAAGATAACAACTACTTTGACGTCTTTGCGGAGTATGCGAAGAGTTCCCCTAACGATATTCTCATCAGAATCACCATTCACAACCGGGCTTCGCACTCGTCGACGATTCATTTCTTGCCCACACTCTGGTATCGCAATAGCTGGAGTTGGGGTTGCACCCATGAAGGCTGCGAAATGCGGCCCTGGATGGAGCAAAAGTCACCCAACCGGGTCGTGATGGAGCATGTATCGCTGGGTGCCTGGAGGCTGGATATAGAGCCGGTCGCGGGCGCGGCGGTGCCAGAACTACTCTTTACAAACAACGAAACGAATACGAAGAAGCTCTGGGGCGGAGGCGATTCACCGAAACACGCAAAAGATGCGTTTAACGATTATGTCATTCATGGCAAAGCGGACGCCGTCAATCCCAAGCGCACCGGGACAAAGATGGCCCCGCACTACATCCTCGATATCCCCGCGAGGGAATCGGTGATTGTGCGGCTGCGGCTTGCATCCGAGGCAGAGGCGACCGACACGCCATTCGGAAAGGATTTTGATCGAGTTTTTGCGAAGCGCATCGAGGAAACAGAGGAGTTTTACGCCTCGAAGATTCCCTCGGTACTGGACGACGAGCAGAGACGTCTCGCCCGCCAGTCGTATGCCGGCCTGCTTTGGTCTAAGCAGTTCTACCATTACGTGGTTAAAGACTGGTTGGAGGGCGACCCCTGGCAACCCGCACCGCCTGCAGCACGCAAGAAGGGGCGCAATCGGGATTGGGGCCACATGTTCTCGCGCGACGTCCTGAGCATGCCCGACAAGTGGGAGTATCCCTGGTTTGCAGCGTGGGATCTTGCGTTTCACATGCTGCCATTTTGTAAGGTTGATCCCTTTTTTGCGAAGGATCAATTGGGCCTGTTCCTTCGCGAGTGGTACATGCATCCGAACGGCCAGATTCCCGCTTACGAATTCCAGTTTGGGGATGTCAATCCTCCGGTGCACGCGTGGGCATGCTGGCGAGTCTATAAGCTCACCGCGCCGCGGGGGCAGCGCGATCAGCGGTTCTTGGGCGCGGCGTTTCAGAAGCTCTTGATGAACTTCACATGGTGGGTAAACCGCAAAGACGCCGAAGGCAAACACATTTTCGGCGGGGGGTTTCTGGGCCTCGATAACATCGGGCTTTTTGATCGCAGCCAGCCCCTGCCCTCTGGAAGAACTCTAGAGCAGGCCGACGGCACAGCATGGATGGCGTTTTTCTGCACCAACATGCTGGCAATGGCGCTTGATCTCTCGATGAACAACCCCGAGTACGAAGATATCGCGAGCAAGTTTTTTGAACACTTCGTCGCAATCAACGTCGCCATGAACACCCTCGGCGGGACTGGCCTGTGGGACGAAGAGGACGGTTTCTATTACGACCAACTCAACACTCCTGGCGATCAACCCGCGATGAAGCTCAAGATCCGCTCAATGGTCGGGCTAATTCCTCTGTTTGCCTGCGAGGTGATTGAGCCGGAAGTACTGGCAAAGGTGCCCGGATTTAAGAAACGGATGGAGTGGTTCTTGAAATATGAACCGGAGTTGTCGGAGCACGTCCAAACTGATGAAACCGCAACCGGTGTCGGGGGCAAGGGGCATCTGCTGGCGATCCTCACACGCGATCGGCTGGTGCGCGTGCTCAAGTACCTCTTCGACGAAAACGAGTTCTTAAGTGAGTACGGCATTCGCGGCCTCTCGAAGGCACACGAACAGACCTATGGCTTCAATCTCGACGGGAAGGAGTTCAGCATTAAGTACACACCCGGCGAGAGCGATACCTGGCTCTTCGGCGGCAACAGCAACTGGCGCGGGCCGATCTGGTTTCCAGTCAACCATCTTATCATCGAAGCGCTTGAGCGATACTACTTCTTCTACGGCGATTCGCTTAAGGTCGAATGCCCCACCGGCAGCGGAAATATGATGACGCTTCTCGATGCGGCGCGAGAGATCGAACGTCGCCTCTCCCGGATCTTTCTTCCTGATAAAGACGGAAATCGACCTTGCCACGCGACCAACCCCGGCGGAGACCGGTACCGGGATGACCCACATTTCAAGGACCTCATCCTTTTCTACGAGTACTTTCACGGTGACACGGGCCGTGGTATCGGGGCGATGCACCAAACGGGCTGGACTTCGCTTGTAAATCGTTGCCTCGAAGGATTGGCGCGCGGAAAGCCTGCTAAATCGGCCCCCAAACCGCCCACAGCGGCGGGGTCGCGACAATCAGCACGCTGACCCGACCGAGATAGTGCAAGCCTAGCCAGATGGACGGATTTTCCGGCGAAGATCAGCTTTGAGCGCTGATCGGCCATCGTCGAACAGAAAATTATCTGCCGCAGCAATCCACATTCACCCCCGGGTTGTCTACACTGAGGAGCAGAAACGAGAGGTGTGGGCATGCGTTGGTTTCTGTTAGTCTTTTCGCTTTCCACCGTCAGTCTTTGCCTCGCCGATCGCATCACGTTCAAGGATGGCACAGTTCTTGAAGGCAGAGCGAAGATGCAGCCGGATGGGAACTGGGTCGTCGCAACCCCCGATGGCAAGATCGTGACGATCGATGCGGCCCGAGTCGCAAAGGTGGAAATGACAGGCAACGGGGATTCGAAGACCGCCGAGCAACTGGCCAGCCTCAAGAGATCTGTTGAGTCATTAACAGATCTGAACGAGATTATCGCGCGCTTCGAGCGGTTTGCCACTGCAAATGCTGATACACCAGCTGGCGACGACGCGGCGGCCGAGTTGGCCATGTGGCGCGATCGAAAGGCGAGAGGGCTGATTCGCGTGGGTGGCGATTGGATCACGCCCGAAGAAAGGCTGGAGCTGCTTCGACAGCTCGAGCCAAGAATCGCGATGGCACAGCAAATGATCTCCACGGGGCAATATGGAGATGCCGAGTTGATCCTCCGAAGCGTACTTGAGCTCGATCCAAGGCAGTTGGCCGGGTTGTATCTGAGTGGCGTGGTAAGTTATCACACGGACAAATTGCCTGCGGCGCGAAGGTCGTTTGAAGCGGTGAACGAGCAGATCGCCGGGCACGCGCCGACCTTGAACAATCTCGCGATCATCTCCTTCAAGCAGAATCAGATTGGCTCTGGCCTGAATTTTTTCGATCAGGCAATGGTGGCTGCACCTGCTGATCGGGTGATCGTCGATAACGTAGCTGAGACGCTCCACGGGCTAAAGGACGAAGGGCGACGGCTATCCGGGGCCCGGCGGCTGGAGCGTCGGTTCATGGAGCAAGAACCAATCGTCGTCGCGCGCATGCAGCAGGAAGGCCAGTTCAGGTGGGGAGCCACTTTTGTGGACAAGCAGAAGTTCGATGAACTTGTGGCTGCCGAGAAAGCGATCAAGGACAAGATCGACGCGATGCAGCAGGAATTTGAGTCGGTGAACGGAAAGATTGCCGCGATTGACCGGGAAATCGAGTCGGGCGAACGAGAACTCCGGCGCATCGAAGCCGACACATACATCATCGACACCAATGGAAACTTCATCCGCCGACCTCTCCCGTCGTACTATTACACGCAGCAGCGGGTTCTGCGCGATTTGGCCGGCGACCGCGGCGCGCTGTTGGGGCAACAGAAGGCACTTCGGCAGCAGGCCGATCGCATGCAACGCGACCTGCCGGTACCAAAGTTCACCGGCACCCAGAAACTCATTGGAGTTGAGGGGACACCGCTGGAAGAGCAGGAAAGGGAATCCGACGAGAGTCGCCGGACGAGCAACTCTTTAGCTCACCCAACTACACAGCCGGAGTAGCCACATTCTTTCGCGCTGAAGATTGAAAGGCATCCTTCAGGAAGGCGCGCCGCCGGCACTTACAAGCTCGTCAACGTCGATCTCGATCGCCTCTTCTATGCAGTTCATCCCGCGGTTAACCGGCACTCGCGCTTCATCGCGGTTAGTTTCGATGATCAGCTTTAGTGCAGCCTTCAGATTACTGCGGCACTCATCAAGTGACCTTGCGGCGCTCAGCGTTCCGCGCACTTCTTCAACCCAGCCCACAAACCAACCATCCGGCCTCTGCATAAAGATGGAGTGGTAGGACTGCTTCATAACGGTAATTTTCATCGACCTCGCGTCACGCTGTCAAACAAAACATCTTGCTCGCGACAGTTCAGTTTGGCCTGGGTGAGCATGCTCAAAGCGCCAGAAACTCGCGAATGTGCTGATCCCACATCTTCTGGGCCTGAGGGTCGGCCATGGGAAGCCGCAATTCATTGATCACCTTGGTTCCCATGCCGATCGCATCTTTCCAGCATTTTGTGCAGGTGTTGTGATAAATCTCCTGCCCGAAAGCACTCCGAAACGGTGGTTTCTCCAGTTTTGGCCCCGGCCTGCCACACCGCCTGCAGAACACCTCTCCCTCGCCAGCGACGACGGCGGGACCGGTCGGTTTGGTCTCCGGAGCAGGCGCGCCAAGTTCCTTCAGGCAAGCGAGCATGTCGTTCTTGTTTAGCAGATCGCCGCGCCGGTCGGCGACACCCACGCCTTCAGTGAACGTGGCAATTGCTGAGGGTTGATCGCCGAGTTTCAGCAACGCCTGGCCGAGCAACTGGTACACCTTGCTGATATTGGCATTCAGCCCGATCGCCCGCCGCAGCGAATCTGCGGCAGCTTGATAGTCGCCGGAATCGAGCAATGCTTTTCCCAGCGAAAAATGAGCCAACTCATTGGTAGGATCATCGCTGGCCATTTTCCGAAACTGTTCAATCCGTGCTGCGTCGGCCATGGTCTTGGTCTCCAGATACGGGGCAATCGACTCTTCTGGACCACATTATATCCGCCGCGCCGCAGAATGCGCAGCCAGCAACTCGGCGACAGTGCCTAATCTTCTGATCGTGTCGTCCCCACGATCGTATATGTAAACAACCCGGTCTTGTTCAATCGCGGGTAGTTCGCGCAGCATCACCACGTTGTCGTCGCCCAAGTCATGACCGCGAACTACTCGATGATCGAAAATCTCGGCATGGTCTGTATTGTAAACGGGCTCTTCCTGTGGGTTGCTGCTCCCAGCGAACCGGAAAAGCACGATCGAGCGCTCATGCGACGGCAAGGCATTCAGCGTCGAATCGACCTGGCGAAGCTGGGGCGCGGTAAAGAATTCGTCGAAGTTAGCTCGGTTGATGGATGGTAGCTCGACGATGCATAGCCCGATAACAGCGACAGCTGTCCCCACTCTCACAGCGGCAGCCCGCCCATTGCAGGTAAGGGCGAAGGTGTCGACGCCGGCAAGTGCTAACACAATAATCGATGGTGCCGCCGTCAGCGTGTAATGTGGTAGAAAGAAGGGATACGGCCAAAACAGTATCGGAAAGAGTACGGCTGGCGCGACTACAACGCAGACTTCGATCCGACGTAGAGCAATCAGGCCGATGAGGAGTAGCGCCAGCATCGTCGCGTGCGGCAGGCTATTGACAATCACCTGTCGTGAGCGCGCCTCACACCAGACCTTTGCGGCTCCAACGGGGGTGTGAGTTATCAGCAGGCCGCGGACATCATTCTCATAGTAAACCTGCTTCTGTTGCAGCCGGGATGTGGGCATGAGCGACTGGCCCTTTGCCTGGAATCCGTACTCTGCACCGGGAAAGGTCTGCTGAGCGTAGATAGAAAATGGTGTCTTGAAGATCGAGCCTGTTACGCCGTGGTTGAACACTAACTGAATTGCGATGAAAGGAAGAGTCGCGACGGCCGCCACGCTTAACTCGACTGCGCGCCTCCGAAGCCACAACTGCCGCGGAAAGTTGATATCACCCCCGCGGAGTGTGCTGACCAGCATTGCCGTGGCGATGGGGATCGCGAAGCATAGCGCATCGATGGGCCGGGTGATCGCCGCAAACCCGAGGAGAGCGCCAATCCCGGCGGCCCTTGAGATTGACGGTGAGCGATTCCAGTGCAACCAGAGCAACAAGGCACCAAGCCCACAAGCGAGCAGCGGCACCTGTGCCATCACCATGACGGATTGCAGCCGAAACACGGACAAGCCGAGCAGCATCACCACCGCTACCCAACCAGCCCAGGCACCAAAAAGTGTGCGCGCGATCGCGCCTACCAGTGCTGCGCAAGTACCCGCCAAAAGAACCGCAGTGGCCCACCCCGGGAGCTGAAGCGCGGTTCCAGTTGCGTACATGACTGCGGCGCCCGGAAAGTAGATTGACGCATAGACTGGCTCAGAGATAACCTGAAAACTCTCAAACCAGCGCGCCGCGGAAGGGGCTGGCAGCCAAAGACGACCTGCTAGGATCATTCTGGCCTGGATCAGATAGCTAAACTCATCATGGTACGAAGGTAGAAATGTGCGGCTTTGCGCTCGGGCAATGAAGTACAACGCGGCGCTGGAAAACAGAATCGTGGAGAAAATCAGTGCTGTTCGACCGATCCTGCTCCGTGGGTATCGGTCTGACTGCATTCCAATCCACTGTGCGACCGCCGGGAGCGCCGCCAGAAGCAGGATTAGAAGGAGAGCGGCCCACATCACAATCTGGACGGTTGGTTTCAGGGGCAAGGCTGCACCGCCCCAAACCAGTACGAGTTGCAACCCCAGGATGAGCAGCAGCCATGGAACTAGGCGCGAAAACGCACTTCGAGGCGGAAAGGGTGCGGCTGGTTCGCTCACGGTGCGAAAGTTTATCGATAAGACGCCGCGCGCTACAACTTAGATGACGGTCGGCCATACATTAGCGTTAGAATCTCTTGTCGGCTCGCCGGATTTTCCTTGAAGATGCCGCGCAGTGCGCTGGTTACCATCACGCTCCCCGGCTTTTTTGCACCGCGGATCGTCATGCAGGTATGAGTTGCTTCAATCACGCAGGCCGATCCTATGGGGTTCAGCTCTTCCATCAGTGCATCGGCAATCTGCGTCGTGAGCCGCTCCTGCACCTGCGGCCGGCGCGCGTAGCCCTCAACCAGCCTTGCCAGCTTACTCAATCCAACTACCTTGCCATCGGGTAGGTATGCCACATGCGCCCTGCCCGTAAACGGGAGCAGATGGTGCTCACAAAGCGAGTGAAACTCAATGTCTCGAAGCAAAACGACTTCATCGTAACGCTCGTTGAAGACGGTGCCCAAGTGCAGCCGGGGCTCTTCACGCAGACCAGCCATTAGCTCCCCATAAGAGCGCGCCACTCGGTTGGGTGTTTTGATCAGCCCCTCTCGATCCGGATCTTCGCCAACCGCCAACAAAATCTCTCGAACCGCCGCTTCAATTCGCGGCAAGTCAATGGCCGACTGCGTTCCAGCGTCATCGTCGTCATGATCAATTCCACCGCGTGCGCACATACTAGTCTTGCCTTTCTGATGATGCCGACCTCCTGCAATCCGCCAGCGATTATAGGCTAGAAAACCGGTGTGTAAGTAAGGGAACAATCGATGACAATGGATTATTGCGAAATGCAACTCTCTTGCATATAATCAAGTCGTTATTCTGGAGGATGTTATGAGTTTTCGTTTTGGTTTCGCAGTGGCTCTCTTGACTGGAGCATGCTCCGTAATTGCAATCGGGAGTGGCGAGAAGCCGACCTGCTGCCCTCCGTCTCAAGAAGTCCTGCATCTCGATGACAAGAAGCAGGACGACCACGCCAAACACGGCGATAAGCACCATGACCATGATGACCACGCCGGTCACGATCACGGGGGCGGGATTTTTGATGTCGTGAAGAAGCAGGGCACGCTCAATACCCTAGCGGCGGCACTCGGGCAGGCGGAGTTGGAAGAAGTGCTCAGCCATGACGAGTGGACGCTCTTCGCCCCGACTGACGAAGCGTTCGCGCAGTTACCCGCGGAAAAGCTCGATTTTCTGCTGCAGCCTGAGAACAAGGAAAAACTCAAGGCGTTGCTGCTGGCGCATGTGGTGGAGGGCGCACACGCGAGCGCATCCGCCACCACCGAACCGAAACCGATCAAGTCGGCGCAGGGTGCCGAGTTGCAGCTATCAAAGGCTGCCAATGGAAAGATGCAGATCAGCACCGCCAGCGTTGTGGAAGCCGATATCGTTGCCACCAACGGAGTTATTCATACGATCGATGCTGTCATCATGCCGGCGGGGTTGATCGATTAGCCGTGCGAGATGAGGCCCCTGCACTATTCGGCTACGTCAATCAGTTGCATCTCTGAAAAACGGCTCAAACTGCCGCTCCCAGTGCTCGGCGGCCTGCTGCTCTCGCAACGACTGCTGTTCGATGCCACGCCCGCTCCACGTCGGTGAGGCGACGAGTGTGAGCGGTATGGTGAGCACTTTGTCATCCCGCAAAATCCGGAGGTGAATCGTTTCCCCCGGCTTGAACCCTCGTCGAACGGTCTCCAACGGTTGCACGCCCAGGAAATCAACGTCTGGACGCTCGACCACCGCGAGCAGGATATCCCCTTCTTCCAGCGCTGCGTAGGCCGGAAAACCGATTAGACGACCCTGAAATGCCAGCCCAGCGCGCTCGCCGACCGTGACGGGACGATACTGCGAGATTCCAAAAAATGACACATCGGGAATGCTCTCGTACGGTTCTGTCGCAAGAAACACATGGCAGACAATGTCAAAGAGCGCCTGCCGCTGCGAAGGGTGACGTCCTTCACCTGCCTGAATAAGACGTTGCAGTCGCACCAAGTCGTCTCGCGTCATGCGCAGTAGAAGTCTTCTTGCCTCACGCCGAACTGTGGCACTGTCAGATGCCAACTCGGCAAGTAAAATCGGTAGGGTGTTGCCTGGCTGAGAAGCGGGTTGCGTGGCGACGGGCTGCGCGACCACTCGATGGGGGCACACTGCAACCACGAGAAGGAAGACACTCAAAATTTTGTACGTGCAACTCCGGTGCATTCTAACCCTCTGCCAACTCTGCCAATCTGGCCGATTCCTTTGCCAGCCATTTCACCTTCCGATTCACCATCTGCAGGAATGCCAGTCCCTCCAGCCGACCAAACGAGCCGGTGGCCGCGATGGGAAACGTCGCCTCGGCAATCAGCGCCTCGATCATCAGCCAGGGAATCGCTCTAATCTCGGCCTGGCTCAAAAGCATGACATCATCATAGCCACGAAGAAAGCGCTTGAAGCGACTTTCATCCAGGTACTCCGGCCAGTGATCAACCGATTGCTCACCACCGATAATGCTGAACTGGAGACATCCGTTGGCAATATCGATCACCCGTTGCAGTGCTCTCGCCGAATCGTAATCAATCACCGCTGCCACATGTCCGTCACGGAAGAGCATGTTTCCCGGATGCCAGTCGGCATGAACGATCTGCCTCGGCCACAATTCGAGTCCCAGCGTTTCGACCACCTCCGCCCCGCGACGATAGTGATCCAAAAGCGATGACAACAAGCCCTCGACTCCTGAGGCACTAAGGACATGCGCGGGAACAATGTTGGGAATCGCGCGAAGCCCGCTCTCTACAGACGGTGCCATGTGATAGCTGCCCGTCGGCGGTTGCCACTCCGAGCGAAAATGCTCCAGTAGTTTGTGAAACAGCCCCAAAACCTTGCCCGATTCAAAGCTCGCTTCCAGAGATTGCGAATAAGGATGGCCGGGAATGTACTCGAAGAGTTCGTACACTCCACCATGCCACTGCAGCATGCTGTTGTTGTCACGCTTGGTTCCGAGCAGATGAGGGAGAGGAAACTGCTGACTCGCCAAATGAAGTTGAATCGCATGGCAGAATGCGACTTTGTATGGATCGTCGCGCCCGCGCGCGCGACGTTTCAAAAGAAATTTACCGTTCTCGCTCACGATCAGAGCTTTCGGCGCCTTCCGGGACCCCCGAGGGAACTCCGTGATCGACTCAATGATGCCAATCTCCCAATGCGAGAGGACGGCGGCAAGTTCTTCGGCGGCGAAACGCTCGCGTGCGCCTGCCTGCTTTGTTTGCGACGCGCCCGATGACGTGGCGATGGACTGCGATTCTGGAGTCGTCGGCTGCATGGCGAACGGTAGAAGTTACGTCACAACCAGAGCGCGGTCAAAGCGGGCGACCGCGACAGAGCGAAACCACCTAGAAATGTCCGGTCTTCCACATCTGGAGGGCAATTTCTTGCAGCCAGATCGGAGGCTTGTGCATTTGTCCAAACCCTCAAAATTCAGGCTGCCCCACGGCCGGCTTGGAGCAGCGCGATCGGCGGGCGACGCGCAACGCTGGCCGCTGGCCACAAGCCCGCTAGCATTGCCAGAACAGCGACGATTGCCGTGCCAGTTGCGATCGTACCGAACGGCACCGAGAAGGGTGGGTCATAGCCGGTCATCACAAGCAACAGTTGCTTTGCATTGAACGCCAGCAACCCGCCACACAGCAGACCAAGCATCACTCCCACGACAGTCAGCAATATCGCTTCAGCAAGCACAAGCCTGAGCAGTTGTCCCCGCGCAACCCCAATCGAGCGCAAAATGCCGTACTGCCACAATCGGCTCCGGACACTTGCCATGATGGTATTCGCCACACCCAGCGATGCCACACCCATCGCGCTGAATGCAACCATGCTCACCATGAAGATCAGCTTCCTGAACTGGTGCTGAACGATCGATTTCAGAACCCGTACATCTCCTGACTGAATGCCCCACGCACCGACGTACTTTTGAATGTCGTCGGCGAGTTGTTCCTTCTGAATTCCGGGCATGACATTGAGCGCAAACAGATAGACACCTTCGACGCCGAAATCATCGCGAGCGTCTTCAAGTGTACCAAAAATGCTCGCCGCGGTACGCTGTTCAAACTGCTTGCCAAGATCAAAGCTGCTCACCATGACATCGATTCCCGGCGACCAAACCACGCCCGCGATTGTATAGTCAACTGTACCGTGGCGGGGCGTCTTCAGGCTAAGGGTGTCACCTGTTTTCAGACCTTTGAGTTGGCGAAACTCTTCGGTAACCAGAATGTGCCTTCGCCGCGTGGTCATCAGCTCGACTGCTTGCTGTTCAGTGCCATCTCGGAACTCAAGCTCCATCATCTCGAGCGCTAGTTTGGGATTGAGGCCGAAGAACATCGTCGCTTCCGGCATAACTGCCGCACCGCGGATGCTGAATATGCTGCTGCCAAACTCTGGGGAAGCAATGGCAATCGGAAGAATCTCGTCCGGGTTAACGCCAGGGACGGATTTGATCTTCTCCATGTCAGCCGGAGTCAGCCCGCCAAGCTTGAAACTGGTCATGAACATGTCGGGAAATTTGTCCGGGATGCGCCATCCGCCGATGACGGTGTTGCCTTGAACCTGCAATACGACAAAGACTGCCATTCCAACCATCAGCGCCGCCGCCGTCCCCGCGGAGCGCCAAATCCCTCCGGTTAGCTGCTGCCGCAGCAGGGGGTAACGGACACGCATCATCACGGCGACGATCGGCCCAACCATCCGCTCTACAATAAGGACCATCAGCGGCGCGATTAGGAAGAATCCGAGCATCACACAAGGCAGGCCGATACACAGGTGTGCATAGAACGCAAACTCGCGCGCCAAACGGTCCGCCTGGTCGATGCCCAAACCCTGGAGCAATGGCCGGATGCTGACAAAGAGAATTAGCGAGTCTGCGCAGGCAAGAAGCAGCCCGGGCACCGCCCACGCCACTGCTCGATTCCGCTTACCGCCGTCAGCCAAGGGCACCATTGCCTCCAGCGGTTCTGTACGGGTGGCACCCCAAGCCGGCAAGATGCTCGCCGACATGGCCGCCAGCGCCGAAGCCCCCGCGGCGAACAGCAGCCCGCCGTAGCTGAGGTAGATGCCCGCGATCAAGACATCACTAAAGAGCCACTTCAGCATGAGCAGCCAGAGCAAGCCAAGTGGAATACCCAAAGCTACCCCAAAACCCGCGAGTAAAAGCGCTTCGATCACGACGAGATGCGCCAGTTGCCCTTTGTGAGCGCCGATTGCTCGCATCATCGCCAACGAGCGTTGCCGTTCGTTCACACCCATAGACAGGGCGGAAAACACAATGAACGCCGCAGCCAGCATTGAAACTGCGCCACCGAAGTAGCTTGCGACCTGCAGGCCACGAAGATTCTTATCCAGTTCGCCGCGCTGCTCGCTGGCCATCTTGAGCTTGAGTACGGGGTCAATCTCTTCGAGCTTGGCGCGCCACCTGCCCGCAAACTGTGCCGGTTCTGCATTGGGATCGAGATCGACCCAGATTGCAGAAAATCGCCCCTTCGCACCCGTCGCCGGCCAGTTCTGCAGCGTACGAATTGGGACATAAACACTCGGCTGCAACGCAGCAAGAATCTTCGGTTTATGGACGATTCCAATAACTCGCAGCGAGAGATTCCCGTCCGGCGATGGGAGCTGAATCATATCGCCGACTTGAACCCCCGGCTTTGACTCGTCACCCCAGGTGTTGCTTGGGTCCTTGATTATCAGGCTCGCCACCTGGTCGATAACGCAAACATCCCCATCCGAAGTATCGAACCACTGCCCGGCACGCAACTCCATCAGTTCGACACGGTGGTCTTCGGGGCGAGTGACGCCGATGACGATCGTGTTTCGATTGACGATCGGCCGACCTTCAACATCAATCAACCCGCTGGCATACTCAATTCTGCCAACAGCCGAGCGCACCTCGCGGTCGGCGCGGACCTGCTGCAAGAGTGTCTCAGGCACCCCTGATTGCGCATCATTCTGACGAATGATTCGCGCATCTACGCTGGCAAAAAATGTTGAGAGCATCCGGAAGATCGTTGCTTCCATGGAGGCGTATCCGCTGGTAACAGACACGACAAGAGAGACCGACAACGCGACAGCCGCCACGGTAAGGAGCGATCGCGCCTTGCGGACAAGCAGATTCGAAAATGCAAGTCGGGCTACGAGCATGGCGGGCGCGTTATCGCAGACACTCCTGGTAGCGCATCGCCAGCGACTCACTATCATGCTCGGCTACTTCAAACTGAGCGACCAGTGAGCCATCGCGGATGACTGCAACTTCCTGCGCATATCGAGCAACGCTCGGCTCGTGCGTAACCATCACAATCGTCTTTCCGTGAACTCCGGAAAGGTCGCGGAGCAATTCGCAAACGACTTTGCTATTGGATGAATCAAGGTTGCCGGTTGGCTCGTCGGCGAGAATCACTGCGGGCTCCGTAATCAGCGCCCGTCCGATGGCAACCCGCTGCTGCTCGCCGCCGGATAGCGCGTCAGGGCGATGTGTCCGCCGCGATGTCAGGCCTAAGCGATCGAGTAGTTCTCTCACCTTCTGATGGTCGCTTCTTGTCAGCCGACGCTCCAGCATGATTGGCAGTGCGAGATTTTCCTCGGCGGTGAGGGTTGGGATCAGGTTAAACGCCTGAAAGATCAAACCTATGTTTCGGCGGCGGAAGTCGGTCAGTGCTCGGTCGCCCAGGCTCGTTAGATCGGTCGCATTCACAATGACCCTGCCTCGGTCCGCCTGAGTCAGGCCGGCCATCAAGTGCAGGAGGGTGCTCTTGCCCGACCCGCTCGCCCCCATCACGGCGAGAAACTGCCCCGCGTTGACCCCAAGCGTCACGCCGTTGAGCGCGGCGACCGCGCGATCGCCCTGATGGAAGGTTTTGTGAACGTTTTCACAGACAAGTGGAGCCATTCAGCCTCAGATTTCTGTCACAACTATAGTGCCGTCTCGAGACATAATCACGCGCGAGCTGCTCTCGCCTAATATTGAGGCGATGCGCCTCATCGTTACCGCCGACCTGCATTACAATCACGCAAAGTCGCGTAGTTCCGCAGACGATGTCATTGACCAGATCAATCGCGCTGGCGGCGATGCGCTGCTCGTTGTCGGTGACACCGGTGTGGGCGACGGCGATGGCATTGAGCAATGCCTCTCCAAGTTCACCATTCGCGGACCGCGGCTGTTTGTTTCAGGAAATCATGAACTTTGGACATCCTCAGGTAACAGTTTGGAGCTGTTTCATTCGACGCTCCCGAATCGAGTGCGCCAAATCGGCTGGCACTGGCTGGAAGATGCGCCCTTTCTGGTGAATGACGCTGCGATCGTTGGAAGCATAGGTTGGTATGACTATTCATTTGCAGTGCCCGAGCTAGAGATCGCACGACGCTTTTACGAAGCAAAGATCTCACCCGGTGCCGTCAACCGCCTGCCCGAATTTGGGAATCTGATCTTGGGAGAAGAGACCGACGCGTCTTTGGCGATTGTCGGACGTTGGAATGATGGAAAGTATGTCTCGCTCCGACAGAGCGATGAAGCTTTCCTCGCCGGGCGAATCCCGTCACTTCGCGCACAGTTGTCGCAACTCGCCAAGCTTCCTCAAATCCTGGCAGCGGTCCACCATGTGCCCTTTGAGGCGCTGCTCCCACCACGCCGGGGGGCGCAGTGGGATTTTGCCCGGGCGTATCTTGGCAGCGGGGCGATGGGCGACATGATTGTCGGCTTTGAGAATGTCCAAACGGTGCTCTGTGGTCATAGCCATTGGCCCATGGAAGTCACCATCGGACGCGCGCGGGCGATAAACATCGGCAGCGGATATCGCGCAAAGCGGTTTGTGTCGCTCGATCTGTGATGCGTGCAACACATCTGGCGATTAGTGGGTAAGCCGCATCCGAGGGCCCGGCGCGGCGGCCCGAATTCCAAGGTAGCCGGCAATGGCCCCACCGAGATGGGCAGCTTCACCACCGGCATTGGGGCCAGCAAAGATGATGGTCAGTGCTGCGATGCCGAGCAGGAGCATTGCCCACGTCCTCAACTCAATCGGCATCGGCGGAAAGGCCATCATCACAGTGGCCCGTGGCGCGACTCGCGAAGCAGCGGCGAGGATCCCAAAGATGCCCGCGGATGCGCCGACAAGGGGCACCCAAGGCGACCCGACCAAGACATTTAGCTTCCACAAACCAAGATAAACGAGCGCCCCTGCAGCGCCGCACACAAGATAGAAGATCAGGAACCGCTGTCGGCCCAGAAAGCTCTCAATCATCTGTCCGAAGAAGTAAAGCCCGAGCATGTTAAAGAACAAATGCTGTAGGTTGGCGTGCAAGAACTGAAAGGTAAGAAACCGCCAGATTTGCAAACCGTAGATTGCTGTCCCCGCGGAGAAATGGCCGATAGCCTCAAGCGGGGAGGTTTGATTCACGATGACGCTGACTGTCCCGTCAGGACCGGCAATGGCGCGTCCGGTAGGCACTTGTCCCACGATGCCGGCGCGATATAGAAATGCATCCAGTATAAATACGGCAACGTTGATGACGATAAGCCAGCCTGTGACTGACCACATTCGAAAACGCTCGAATGAGGCCGGTTGGCGGGATGTGCGTGAGTAGTCGCGGTCGTGGATTCCCATGTGCTCAACTGAGTGTAGGGGGGTCGGAGGTGCATGTCACGAAGGCTGGTGCCGACATCCGGGCCGCATCTATTGTTCAACCCCGCCGCCCAAACTTCGCGTGGCATCGTTTGCACAAACTCGCTACAGTCGTGTGAAGATCTGTGACCCGTACGAAAGGATGTTAGCTTCATGCCCGGCATGACCATAACCGAGAAGATCCTCGCAAAGCACGCGGGAAAGGCCACCACGGCACCAGGGGAGAATGTCTGGGTCGATGTGGACATCCTTATGACTCACGACGTCTGCGGACCTGGGACAATCGGCATATTCCACGAAAGATTTGGGCGGCAAGCCAAAGTCTGGGATCGAGATCGAGTGGTCGTGATCCCCGACCACTATATTTTTACCGCAGACGACAAGTGCCATCGTAATGTGCAGATACTGCGCGATTTCGTGAAGGAGCAGGGCCTTAAGTATTATTACGATCCAGAGTTTGTCACCAACCATCCGGGCATGCCAAGCCCCTACAAGGACCCGACGAAAACAAGCTACAAAGGAGTTTGTCACAAGGCCCTGCCCGAAGAAGGTCACGTCCGGCCGGGGGAGATACTCCTCGGCACCGACAGCCACACCTGCACCGCGGGGGCGTTTGGGCAGTTTGCGACGGGGATTGGAAACACGGATGCAGCGTTCACGCTGGGAACCGGAAAAACGTGGCTGAAGGTTCCTCCCACAATGAAGTTCACGTTTCAAGGGGAGATCCCGCCGTATCTGACTGCGAAGGACCTCATTCTTGCTGTGATTGGCGAGATTGGCGTTGACGGTGCAACGTATAGAACAATGTACTTTTCCGGCGATGGTATTCGAAGCTTAACGCTTGAAGACCGCATGACGTTAACCAACATGGCGATCGAGGCTGGAGGGAAGAACGGCGTCTGCGATGTCGACGAAAAGACGCTTGAGTATGTGCGCGCCCGGTCGAACGTTCCCGCATGGGAGGTCTTTGCCGACGATCCCGATGCTGCCTATAACGCTACATACGAGTGGGACTTGAGCACAATGGAGCCGTTGGTAGCCAAGCCGCACAGCCCGGATAACCGCGACACCGCCCGCAACTGTCGAGATGTAAAACTTGACCGAGCCTACATCGGCAGTTGCACCGGCGGGAAGATTACAGACATGATTTTTGCGGCGAACATTCTGAAGGGAAATAAAGTCAGGATTCCGACATATGTCGTTCCCGGTTCTACCGAGGTGCATCGAGATATGAAGCGTCTCAACCTGCGTGGCGTAGAACGGCAGGGGAACGAAAAGAGCATCGAAGACGTGCTGGCCGACGCTGGATGCCTGCTCGGACCGAGTGGTTGCGCCGCATGTCTCGGCGGGCCTAGTGACACGTTTGGCCGGCTGAATGAGCCGCTCTTGTGCATCAGCACAACCAACCGCAACTTCCCGGGCCGAATGGGCGACAAGAAGGCTGGGGTATACCTCGCCTCCCCGCTGACCGTGGCGGCATCGGCGTTGACAGGTTATGTGACAGACCCGCGAGAATACGTCACGACAAGAATCGACACTGGTTTGGCGGGCGTAGCTTAGCTTGACGGGAGCGTGGTCGATGGGAGCAGCACCTCTGCAATCGCGCTTTGAGCAGATACTCGCCAGGTCCGACCGCTTTGGCGACGGCGGCAAGATTGTGCTGGAGACCGCCTATCATACCCTCGCTGCAGGGCAGGCGATCAACCGCTGGCCGGAGGTTGGGCTGGAAGACCTCTGGACTCACGCAATCAAAGAAGGCGGCATCCTCTTTAGCAAGCCCGACGCGCGTTGGGCCAAAACCGGTCCGCAAGAAACAAAGGATATGATTGGTCAAACGACGATCGGGCCTTGGCAGATCACCGTCGGCAACGTCAAAAACAGGTACGGCCAGCCATACGGTGTTGGACCCGATTCCCCTGATGCAGATGTCTTTGCCTACTGCAAGGACCGCCCCACCATGCAGGCGGGGATGATCAGCGACTACATTCAGGAGGCGTACGCGCAATATGGGGCGAGGTCGCCGTACGCGATTCAGAAGTACTTCTGGCTGGAGGCGTTTGTAAAGAAGGAAATTGGGCAGGCAGCATGGGACAAAAGTGTGCTGCCAACCCCGCCCGACGGCGACTGGCGGAACCTGACAGCGGCGATGAAGGCTGACACCGGATTTTACGCCAAGCAGATCGTCTGCGGGACGAAAGAAAACCCGTACGGCTTGCTTTATTGGCTCTGGGTGACGCGCGACGAAGCTGGGATTCTGTCTCTGCTCAAAGTGTGGCAATCACAGCCCATTCGAGCATGGGACCGCGATATGGCGCTCGCAACAAATCAAGCCACGACGCAGTTTTGCCTCCTGCAGAGCGACCTCCTGTATTTTCCCGATCAGGCCGGGGCCGAGCACATCACCAAACTGATGAACCAGATTGCAAAATGAGCGATCCCTCGCACGCCACTTGCCGTGTCGCCAATTCGGTTGCAGCGCCTCGCACCGCACCTCGCTGTCGAAGCGTTTGGCGGGAGAATGCGCTACTCACCTTGATCGTCGTTCATTTAGCGGTTCGACTGGCGTTTCTTGCGATCAAGCCAGTTCCAGCGGTCTCGGTCGATGTCTCTGCGTGGTACCAAGTGGCGACAGAACTGCGCCAAGGCCGAAATCCTTATGTAACTACAGAAATCCTTGTCCATCCGCCATTTGGCTTGCAGGTCGCCTGGGCGGTTGATCGGATCGCAAACCTCACCGGCTGGCAGTTTCCGACAGCCTACTTCCTCTTCCTGGTTCCGTTTGAGCTATCGCTGGTCGTCCTTTGCTATGTAATCCTGCGCGACTGGCAATCGCCCAAGGCGGCTAAGTGGATTGTGCTCGGAGGTGTCACGGCACAGCCGGCGCTGCTTTTTCAGGCGTGTCAACATGGAAACATCGATCTGTTTGTCGGACTTTTCTGTGTGCTCGGCTGCGCTGGATTCATGGCATTTCTGCGCTCGAACGATCGTTGGCAGTATGCGTCCGCCTGCGTTTGGATTGGGCTTGGAATCCTGGTCAAAATCGTGCCGGTCATGCTTGCTCCACTTGCTTTCACCGCTTGGCGAAGGAGTTGGCGGCTCGCGCTCGGCGGAGGAGTACTGCTGTGCGCGCCGCTTGTCGCTGGCCTCTTGGGATTGGCTGCCACGTCACCGTGGTTCACCCTCGAACGGATCGCTCAGTATCGATCGTATTCAGGATACTTTGGGATTAGCGGCTTGCTTCAGCAATGGCAGCTCGCGGTCGATTGCGGGATTGAGGCGGGATTACGCAAGGCTTTTCCAATTTTGGCGATCGAGGCCGTGCTCTTTGCGCTCTGGATTACATGGCGGCAGTCGAATCATGCAGGCGGTGATCATCGCTGGGTCTATCTGCTTGCTCTAAGTCTCATTCTGTTTGTTGTGACTCTCGGGCCGGGATATGCCCCGCAATATGTCTACTGGTGGTGGCCGCTGCTGGTGATTGCCTCGACACTGTTTGGCCGCGCATTCATGATTTGGAGTGTTTTGCTTTGGCTCGTCGCCGCTGTGACATTTACAGTCGAATATGGCTTCTTCCGGTCGCACGGGGAGTTGTTTTCATGGTTTTCGCAGCCCCAAATCCGGCCCGCCCCCTGGGTGGAGCAACTTGAGTCACCCTGGGGCCAGTCGTGGCTTCGGGCACCCTTGTTCTTGATACAAGCGGCGGTGCTTGCGACGGGTGTAATCGTGCTCATTCGGGCATCCCGAACTGATGCCCTTGCCCGGAATCAGCAAACTAAGACGGCCTAGATGCTGCTGAGCCGTTTTGGATGAGCATTGCCCGCTGCCGATAAATCCGTACGCTGCCTCCTGCGGTGTTGCGGGCAAGCGATGCCGGGTTGGGATCAGCGGGTGTTTGAGACCACACATGGCAACCGGCAACATCGTTTGTTCACAATGCGGAAAGGAGTACATCTGGCAACAGCAGTTGGCCGGCCACGATGTCCGCTGCACCTGTGGACACGTCATGCCCGTGCCGAGCGCAGCGCCACAAACTGACAGTGTTTACGCCCTTGCTCCTTCAGATGAAGTCTCGCCTGCAGCACGCACTGCCAGGGTGAACTTGGACGATTCGCTTTTCCAGTTGCCATGCCCGATGTGCGGCCGCCCGATCGAGTTTGGTGGGGTCGTGTGTGTGGGGTGCGGATACAATGTGAAGACGGGAGAGTACACCAAGAAGCCTCATGGTCCGGTACCCGCGCACACAGCGTTCGACGCACCCACCCCTGCGACCGTCAATAGGCCCGCGACCGCGTCGCCCTATGTGCCACCTGCCGCTCCAGCACGACATCTTCCAGACGAGCCGCGGCAGGCTGTAGTTCTTCGATATCTAGCAATTCTGGCGGTACTGCTGCTGGTCGCGACTGCATTTCTGGCATTTCGTGGCAACCGTAGTTCCGCCCCGACGGCGGTAGCCGGCCTGACTGCAGAAGATGCTGAAATCGAATCTAAGCTAAAGCAGACCGCAACTACCGAGGCGCGCGAATGGCTTGCCCGCGATGAACAACGCCTTCTCGGCCGGTACAATCAGCGGCAAGCCCAGGCAAAGATTGACGAAATCTATCGAGCGGGCGCGCAAAAGGTTTGCGTGCTCGGCGGTCGGTTTGTTATGTCTGTGGTGGTTGAAGTTCCAGACAAAGTCGAAGATCGAAAGCGCCTGTTCGAGTGGCAAAAACAGCATCACGAATCGATTGGCGAGACAGTCACCCTTGATTCGGGGCAGAAGTACATCTACATCACTATGCCAAGGTAGTGCCCCTGTACCGTTCGCGTGCCTGGCTCGCCCAACAACTGCTTGCATTCACGTTCGTAAGACAGACAATCCGATCGGTAATCAAGATCGAGTAGTACGTCAGGAGCACGGATGCAAGTTCTAATCACGGGTGCCGCGGGCTTCGTCGGAAGCCGACTCAGCAGGCGGTTGCTTGATCGCGGTGACAGCGTCATTGGACTGGATAATTTCAACGATTACTACCCACGCGTTCATAAAGAGCGTCACCTACGCGATATCAAGAACCACGCAAACTTCAAGATTATAGAAGCTGATTTGCGCGACGCGGGACGACTTCGGGAACATTTTGCATCGCACAAGCCAGATGCGGTCGCTCACCTCGCCGCGATGGCGGCGGTTCGATACAGCATTGAGCACCCGCTGATTTATGGGGAGCACAACGTACAGGGGAGCCTGAATCTGATCGACGCTGCGCGGCATAACGGCAATCCGCTTTGTGTTCTTGCCAGTACAGGCAGTCTCTATGGGGCTGATACCCCCGTTCCGTTCAACGAATCTGCTCCCGCCGACAGGCCACTCGCCCCCTATCCCGCAAGCAAGCGCGCAATGGAGTTGTTCGCGCATAGCCACCATCATTTGTACGGCGTGCCAATCACCGTCTTGCGATTTTTCAATGTGTACGGCCCGCATGGCCGGCCTGACATGATGCCCTGGCAGTGGGTCGCCGCCATCGCGCGCGGCGAACCTATCACGCTCTACAACGGGGGCAAAATGAAGCGGGACTGGACCTACATTGATGACATTGTCGATGGGTTTGTCGCCACGCTCGACTCACCCATGGGATTTGAGATTATGAACCTCGGCTGCGGCAATCCGGTCGAAAATGTGCGTTTCGTCGAGATTATTGAGGATCTGGTGGGGAAAAGAGCTCATTTCATCGATAGGCCCGCACCCGCGAGTGAACCAATTGTCACCTACGCCGACGTCAGTAAGGCCGCTCGACTAATTGGGTACAAACCAAAGGTCATGGTTGAAGAGGGACTGCGGCGGTTTGTTGAGTGGATGCGGGCGGAGTCCTTGCTTTAGACTCCAATGGGTGCCAGTGAGACGTATCTTCGAGATCGGCGAACGTCGGCTGTTTTGCTCATCGCAACCGGATTGCTGCTGGTGCTCCTTTACCTCCACACGCCGGGCCCGAACGGGCCTTGGTATTGGAAGTGGCACTGGAGGCGACTGGAGTTTGCCAGTGCCGCTGGCAGCCTCTTGCTCGGGGCGAGTCCGGTAGTTGTTGGAATGGCTCTGTGTTGGAGGGGCGCAAATTCGGCAATTGCACTCACGCTGATATCAATTGGGGCAGTCTCATTGAAGTTGGCGGTAGGTTTTACATTGTCCAAGGGGGTTAACTTTGATTTTCCGGTTCTTATCGTCACCGACGCTCATGCAACCGGCTATTTTACTGATGCTGGCGCCCTCGCGGCTGAGGACGGAGTGCTTGCCGTCTACCATCAAATAAGTCCGATGTTTCAAGTGCACTCTCAATCTAAGCCACCTGGGCCAATTCTCTACCACATGTTCTGGATTCGATGGTTTGGTTTCACGTCAGAGGCTGCAATCGCAGCAGCATTGGGGCAAGCACTGCTCTCGGCACTATCGGTTATCGCAACATGGGGGCTGGGGCGAACGATGGGGCTAAACACCTCTGCCGCGGTCACCGCTGCTGGCCTCCTCAGTATTTTCCCTGGTTTTGCACTGTTCTGGCCCATGTTCGACCCATTTTACCCGACACTCGCGTGTTCTCTGATTGCCCTCTGGATGATCGCCATGCGGCCGCGAAGAGTTTTCGCTGCGATTGGGCTTGGTGCCACTCTATTCGCAGCGACGTTGATTACTTACAACGTGTTGGTGATTGGTGCTTTCATGGTACTATCGGTCGGAACCGTTCCGGCAAGTGCGCGATCCCACTCGCGATTCTCAGAGCGACTCCGGCGAGCAATCGTTGCCTCGGTGATTGCACTTACGTCAATGGTGACGTTTTATGCGTTCCTGTATGCCTTGACCGGCTTTGACCCTATTCAAGCTTTCTCACAGGCACTTGCAAATCAACGAACCCTTCTCACACGGTACGCTGCTGATCGACCTTACCCAGCAACTGCCATATTTGATCTCACCGACTTTTTTTTGGGTCTCGGTTGGATCGCACCAATCTACCTGGCAACTGCGGTCAGATTGCTGAATCGTCCGCTCGCATTTCTGACGGCATGCCAAATCCTCTGCGTGGCAGCCTCATCGCTGCTTCCAGGTGAAACCGCGCGGGTGTGGATATTCATGATGCCCCTAGTTGCGATACTTACTGCAGAATCGATGTCAAAGCGATCTCGGCATCTGCAATGGATCATTCTGATTTGCACGATCATTATGACGATCGCAGTTCACCAGAATATGCACTTTCTTCTGCCTGGCGGGGCGGAATGAGCCTGTGAATGGGTCAGGTTGGCTGCTGGAGGGCCGCCTCGACGACCGATTGCACGTCGGCGATGAGCTTCTCACCCACCGACTTCTCGGGCGCTTCGGCAATAATGCGCATGATTGGCTCGGTGTTACTCGCACGCGCATTGACCCAGGCTCGCTGCGCTTCAAAGTCGATACGAATACCGTCTTGCATGTCGATCGTCTCTCTCGCATATGCGCCATGTATGGCACGCACGGCGCGCTCGGCGTCTTCTCTACCGCACGGAAACTTGGTCTTTACTATCTCGTAGCGAGGAATTTCGTTAACCAACTGACTGATCGTTTTTCCTGTGGCCGACATGAGCTGCATAATGAGGGCAATGCCGGTGAGGCTATCACGACCGGGAACGACACGCGGGTCAATCACGCCGCCGTTGCCCTCGCCGCCGATGATGGCGTTGTGTTTGAGCATTGCTTCGATGACGTTGGCCTCTCCCGTTGGCGTGCGAAGCACGGTCGCACCGTTCTCGGCGGCGATGTCATCGAGCATTCGGCTGGTGGATAGGTTTGCGACGGCGATACCTTTGCGCTTGCTCAAGACCCATTTCGCACATAGCGCCAGGGTGTACTCCTCACCAATATAGCTGCCATGCTCATCGACAATCGCCAATCGATCAGCATCGGGGTCCTGTGCCAACCCGCAGACGGCACGCTGACGCTTTACTTCACTGCAAAGGCCGCCGAGGTTCCCTTCGGTCGGCTCAGGTTCATGGGCAAATCGGCCCGTCGGTTCGCCATTGATATGCACAACCTGACAGCCGAGCTTGCTCAGGAGTGTATGAGTGGGCACGCATCCGGCGCCATTTACACTGTCAAGTACCACCTTGAAACGCTTGCTGCTAATGCCAAGCACATCCACCAGTTCCAGCACCCGCCGGATATGGTAGGAGTGCCCCTCCATGTTCCGAGTTGGTTGCTGGAGTTCCGCGACCCGGACGTAGCTGCTTTCGTGCGCATCGTAAAGCTCACGAATTCGCTTCACCGCCTCACCTGGCGGGGCGACACCGTCGCGCGTGAGCAACTTTACGCCATTCCAATCGATCGGATTATGGCTGGCAGTGGCGACGATGCCGGCGTCGGCCTCCAAAAGCCTGGTCATGATTGCCACTGTTGGCGTGGTAACGATATCAAGATCGATGGTCTGAATGCCGCTTGCGTGCAGCGTTGCGAGGACGGCGTCGCGAACGAACGGGCCCGATGGCCGTGTGTCCCGGCCAAAAGCCACCTTCAGGGGCTTGCCCGTCGGTGAGGTCTGCTTCAGCCAGGCGGCAAAGGCTGCTGACATCTGCATCAGAACCGCCGGCGTGAGCGTCCCGCCGACTGTGCCGCGCATACCCGAAACACCGATCATCAATGCGTCCATGAAACCCTTCGTATATGCGGTCAAAAGAGACCAAACTATGCCATCTGCATTCTGTTGTACTATTATCAGGGGATGAAGACGGATCGCAATCCAATCAACGATGAGATCGCGCCAGCGGTCGATGCAATTGTCAAGAGCATCCATGACGAGCCTCGACTCCAACACCTCAACCGCGTAAATCTACCTGACCGTGAGCAGATTGTGCTGGCAATCGACTTGCTCCGACAACTCGTCTTTCCCGGATACTTTGGGAAACGCGATTTAACCAGTGCCAACTTACCGGAGCACGTGACGTCAGTCGTCGCCCGGTTGAACGAAGTGTTGTACGACCAAGTACGCTGCTGCCTGCGATACCGGGAGAACATTGCCACCGATCAGCGGTCTGGGAGATGCGCTGAGTGTGACGACTCCGCCCGCGAAATTGTGCGGCAGTTCATGACGCGGATTCCGTCCGTGCGCGCCTTACTCGCGAGTGATGTCCAAGCAGCCTTCGATGGCGATCCGGCGGCGATCAACACCGACGAGACCATTTTCTCTTACCCCGGCCTGATGGCGATCACCGTTCAACGCCTGGCGCACGAGTTTTACCGGCTTCAGGTACCGCTTCTCCCGCGCATCATGACCGAGTGGGCGCACGGGCGCACTGGAATTGACATCCATCCTGGAGCGACACTTGGAAGTGGGCTGATGATCGATCACGGGACAGGTGTAGTGGTCGGTGAAACAACGGTCATCGGGGACAACGTTAAAATTTATCAAGGCGTCACGCTCGGGGCGCTCGCGCCTGCATTTGGTCAGCTCCTTCGGGGGCAGAAGAGGCACCCCACGATTGAGGACGAAGTCACCATCTATGCCGGTGCGACAATTCTTGGAGGAGAGACAGTCATCGGGAAAGGAACAGTAATCGGCGGCAATCTCTTCATTACCGCGAGCATTCCGGCTATGCACGTTGTGACGACTGAACCGCCTAAACTGCATATGCGGCAGCGGGGGAAGCGAAGACGTGAAGCACGGGCGTCCACCCATGATCCCCTCGACTTTGTGATCTAACACGTTCGCAAAGCGAGGCAGCGGCGCTGCACGGGCACAACACTGCGGTGTTGCATCCTTGCAACATGTGGAGCGATTGACGCGCAGAATCATAGTTAGACCGCTTCGGCACCGGCTTTGTTATGGTGCAATCGCATGAGCCGGAGCGTTATTTGCATCCTCGGACTAGGCCTACTCGTCGGCTGCGCCTCCACGAAGCCCGAGGCAGAACCGGTTGTGTTGGTGATCTACGAAGACCAGCCCGCTGCGGCACTGGCCTATGCCGCCCCAGTGCGTGATCTAAGCGCACCGATCGACTTTGTTGCAGACCGCGAGTATCGCCGCCCCCGCGCGTTCATTGGTTATGAGTCCCTGGTGCGCGAGTACTTTTGGCTGCGAACCGACGACAACCAACGCTTCGGCGGCGGTTACGGCCATGGCGGGGGCCACTACGACCGCTATGAGCGTCGGGCCATTAGCACGCGGGTCGGAGTCATCGAACGCTAGTGCTTATCGGTTGCCTACCGCTCGCAGGGGGTATGCTGTTGGCTTCTGCCCAGTATTTTGACAAAAGTCGTGATTCTACAGAGGCTTAGCTCTCGATCGTGTCAGGGCGGTCGACGTCCTTCGATTATTGACTTGCAAAACACCGGCGACGGTGCGAGAATCAGTCTAAGTCGCTATTATACCTACGTTTAACTCATTCTCTCGGGGCTCTATGGCCACGGTAACCAAGAAAGAACTCATCGACCGAATTTCCGAAGCAACTACCGATAAGCGAGCAATCGTTAAGCGTGTGGTGCAGCAATTCCTCGATGAAGTGATAGCCGAACTAGCCAAGGGCAACCGGCTTGAGTTTCGTGACTTTGGCGTCTTTGAGACCAAAGTCCGCAAAAAGCGCCGCGCACAGAATCCCAAGACGCTTGAACCGGTTGAGGTTCCAGAGAAGCGTACAGTCAAGTTCAAGATTGGCCGTGTCATGAAGGGAAAACTCAGCGCCGGGGGCGTGATCATCGACGACGACGCGCGAGATGTTTCCGAGATGGCCGAAACCGACCAAAACGACGATGATTGACGGATGAGTGACGAGTGATCGGTCGAGAAGGCAGATGCAGACGCAGATTCTACCACTCTGCCAAGCACCTAACCAGCACGTCCGAGCACCTGACCTGTAAGTCGCCTCGAATAGAGGTCGCTCGCGCGGTACCCGCGGAGCCTTTAAAATTACGGAGCAATAGCCGTTACGAAATCGTCGAATCGCCAGTGCCTTGGCGTCCTTCGTTCACAGCCCGATACCCAGCATTCGCCCGATTCCCAGATTTGATAGACTTGATGGTGCGCACGGCAAGATCTGCGGGCACTCTCTCAGCGTCGTCATTTAGCAAGCTCAACGGTGAAAGTACTTTGTAAGCTGCCCTGATTCGGGCTGCATCGTCAGGTGAACCAGGAACTGAGGCATCCATATCTCGACCATTCATGAAAATAGCGTCGACGGCGGCACCGTCGCGACTGCTGAGGTTCTTCGAATTCATTCGTTCCCCGAAATCAGAGTGGAGAGCGGCACCATCGCCGCCGAGCCAACTTCTGCAAAATGTGACACGACCGAAAATCAACCAGCACTGGGACTGGTCCTAGGTGCTACATCACAGGTGCGAAAATCCCACTCCAAAATACAATCTGGCAGACGTGTCGTTCTTTCATACATACGATGGAAACCCGTCGAAGTTCTACCCGGAAAAATTATTTTTTTGTCGGTTGAAAACCCACGATATTGCCCGATCGTGGTGGATTGTCGGGGCTGGACGACCGCCATTTGTCCGCAAAATAGGCCACAGAAGCGTGTAACCGAGATTTTACCGTTCCCAGCGGAATGTCCAAGATCTCGCTGATCTGTTTATAAGCAAACTCATGGAAATATGAGAGCAACAGAATCTCTTTCAAATGAACAGGCATTCCCTCGACGACCGCTTGCACCTTTGCCCGCAACTCTGCCTGCTGCAAGCCGGCGTCCGGTAAATCGGCGGCAGCCTTCATCAAGTCCAGGTACTCGCCCGACTCATCGTCACCTGGGCTTATGCTTGCCTGCAACGGACTGGTAGGCCGACGAGAGTTGGCACGCATCTGGTCGCGCGCCTTGTTCGCGGCAATTGTAAAGAGCCAGGGCCGAAAGCGTTTACTAGGGTCGAACTGATCTGCAGACTGATACACCTGCAGAAATGCCTCTTGAAAGATATCTTCTGCGCCGGTCCGATCTCCCATGAACCGGACAAGAAACAGATAGAGTTCCCTCTCGTATCTCTTCACAAGAGTGGCGAACGCCTCTGAATCGCCGCTCTGGTGAGCTGTCAGCAACTGTTCGTCGGTACCTTCCCCAGACGGACCGACGATTGCACCCCGCGCCGTTGGGTTCTTGTCCGGCGCACTTGCAGGGTGCTCCAGCGGAGAGGTATTCGGGGATGTCGAATTTGTTCCCATGGTTTGCATTGAACAGTCCCGCAACAACCGTTACTTTGGTTTCAAGGTTAAGAGAATCAACCAAAAACCGCCAGTCGATTGTGAATGCGTCCACAGAGCCCCTGCGGACCGATGACTTAATCGTATGCAAGCAAATCCCGAACATCCTCCCGTTCGCGATTTTTTTGGGATGCTATCCGCTGAGGTGGACTCTGCTATCAAGGTATTCGGCTGGCCCAAGTTTCGTGGCAAGCAACTGCTTGACTGGGTTTATTCGAAGGGCGTGGTCGACGCCTCAGGCATGACCAATTTCAGTCACCACGACCGGGCGGTCATTCCCAGGTTGTTTCAGTTTGCCACCGGAACAATAACCAAGCAGCAGATCAGCGAAGACGGCACGATCAAGCTCCTGATCACTTGGCCCGGCGGATCAAATGCCGAAACCGTCATGATCCCCGACGGCGACCGACGTACCGCCTGCGTCAGTTCGCAGGTGGGGTGCCCGGTCAGGTGCAAGTTCTGCGCGAGCGGCATGGATGGTCTTAAAAGCTCGCTTGGGGCGGCGCAGATCGTCGAGCAAATCTGGCACTTAAATGAGGTACTCGCAAAAACACAGTCTGTGGATCAGGCGAAGGCTGCGCAACCGTGTGTCCCAGCGGCTCGGGTGACGAACGTCGTCTTTATGGGCATGGGTGAACCTCTCAGCAATTACAACCAAGTGATGCAGGCGGTGCGAATCATGCATGATCCGCAGTGCTTCAATCTAGGTGCCCGACGGATTACGATCAGTACCGTGGGCGTGCCCCCGAAGATTCGACAACTTGCCGAAGAATTGCTTCCGCTTAACTTGGCACTCTCACTGCACGCGCCCAACGAGCCACTTCGAAAACAGCTGATTCCATGGGCGGAACATTTCCCGCTGCCCGAGATTCTTGATGCCTGTCGGTACTATTTCTCGAAAACTGGCCGTGAGATCACGTTGGAGTATATTCTGCTGTCCAATGTGAACGATCGCCCCGAACACGCCCGCGAGCTTGCCCGGCTATGCAAGACGCTTCGCGCCAATGTCAACCTCATTCGATACAACGAGGTCGAGCCGCTGCCGTTTAAGCGACCTGGTTCCAAGAACGTTGTTGCATTTCAGGACATTCTGCGAAACATGGGCGTCAATGCTCATGTCCGAAAGAGCCGTGGCCGCGATATCGATGCCGCGTGCGGTCAACTCCGGCGCAAAGAGGCCCGCGAGTCTTTGGTTCAGCTAGGCACAGGAGGCTAATGCGCGTGACGGCCTCTCCGCCCAACACGGTGTCGACCGACACTCGAACCACAATCTTCTCTGCAGTTCCAGCAGATGGAAGCAGTCGAAGATTCATGGGACTGTCGCCAGGCTCTCGCAGGGCGTTTACGCTGATCGAATTGCTTGTTGTCGTTGGAATTCTAATCATCCTTGCGAGCATCTTCATTCCATATGCTTTGCGCGCTAGAGAAAACAGCCGACGAATCGTGTGTCGCGACAATCTGCAGCAAATCTTCAATGCAATGCAGTCGTACGCAGCGGCCAACGGCAGTTATCTGCCGCGAACCGAATACGACCCAGCGGCATCGCTCACTGCGTTTCAGGATCGAAGCAGTCTTGCCAACAATGTAACCTCGTCGCTCTGGTTGCTTGTCCGCAACGGCCACGCCAAGAGCACGACGATTTTCCTTTGTCCCTCGCTTGGTGGCTCGCCAGCTCCGGTCAGCGTCGATCGAACCGACTTCTGGGGGCCTCCAGAGTTGGGTTACTCATATGCGACTCCCTTCGGCCAATCCGAGAGCTATCGGCTGACCGACACTCTCAAGCCACAATTCGTATTGATGGCCGATCGCAACCCCGGCTGCCGCTCCGACATCGCCGCAGATTCGCCGCTTCTCTTGCTGTCGACAGTCAATTCTCTGAATCACGGCCAAGGCGGCCAGAACGTACTTTACGCATACGGCTCCGTGGAGTGGCAGATCACACCCTATTGTGGGATGAACAACGATAACATTTACACTGTGCGTGGTGCGCGCGGAGCAACTCAGCCGACTACACTGCCGTCGAAACAAAGTGGCGTTCTCGATCCCGTGATTCTTCCCAGCGTTGAAGACGACACATTTCTTTACCCACCAAAGCTCTAACGGCCCGGGCTTGCGGCCGGTCGGGTTTACACCCGCGGCGGCGCGCCTATGATTCAGTCGATGATCTCGACCCTTCCCGAACGCATCGGGCGGCTTCTGGCTGCGCCGGCTCTGCTAGACCTTGCGCGCTTGCTGGAAAAAAGTGACGCTGCGAGCGTCTCAGGCATGTGGGGCAGCAGCACTGCCGCCGTCATTGCCGTGCTGCGACGCGAGACAGACCGCCCCGTGCTCGTGGTGTGCGGCCACCTTGATGAGGCGGATGATCTTGCCGACGACATCGCACTCTTCGGCCAGCAGCGTCCTGAGGTCCTCCCCGCCCTAGAACTCGGCGGCGGGCTGGGACAGGTGAGTGAGGAACAAGCTTCGAATCGCTTGCGGCTCATCACGCAACTGTCCCGTGGGAGTGCGACAGTCGAGACAATCATTGCCCCAATTCAGGCACTCATGCAATCCGTTCCGTCGAAAGATGACCTGAAACACTTGGTGCGTACAGTCGGTGTCGGTGACATGCTCGAGCCCGAAAAGCTCATCGTGTGGCTGAGTGAACACGGCTACAACCGGCTTGATCAGGTTGAAGTCCCCGGCGACTTTGCCGTGCGTGGGGGAATTGTTGACGTCTACATTCCTGGGGATATCGACGACCCACAACTCGACAACGGTGACGAGAAGCAGGTCGGACTGACGGTTCGCATCGATTTCTTTGGCGATCAGGTAGAGAGCATTAAGCGATTCGATCTGGATTCACTCGGCTCAAAGAGCCCGCTTCAGCAAGTGCGCATCATGGATCTGAAGGGCCGACTCCCCGACTTAAATAGCGGCACTCACCTTTTCAGCTATCTCCGTCCCGGAACCATTGTCATATTGTGGGCTCCGCTTGAGATTGCCGAGCAAGCCAAGAGTTACCAGGACCGCTTGCCGGACGACCGCGGCATCTACCCTCTCGCGGCGATCCTGCGTAACGCGTCCAGTTTTACGCGCCTCGAATTGAGCCAGTTCGATCAGTCTGCGGCGGCGGTTCATTCGCTTGTGGGAAAAGCCGAAATCCCCCGTCTCAGGCTTCCAGTGTCTTCATTGCAGCGCTTTGAAACAGAAGCAAAGAAGGCGATCTTTGAACTTACCGAGCTAGCCACCACGCACGATGTCACCGTCTTCTGCGAAAATGAAGGGGAAAAGCAGAGGTTCACTGAACTGCTTGACCAGGATGCGCCGGGTTTGCGACATGCACTCTCCCTTGAAACGGGCTACTTGCATCGCGGATTCGTGTTCAATGATGATCATTCGGAACCCGCAGCCGCACCCGCGAGGCCCCTGGCTTTTGTGGGGCACCACGAGCTTTTTCATCGCTACGAGCAGCGACGCCGGGTGAAGCGGGTGATTGCCGGCCGGCCTGTCGATTCATTTGTTGATCTGCAGGTGGGCGATTACGTCGTGCATGTCGCACACGGCATCGCGAAGTTCACCGGAATCCAGACGATTAGCAAAGATGGTAAGAACGAAGAGTACCTGACCCTGCGCTTCGCTGACAACGCCAGCCTGCACGTGCCGGCGGGGCGGGTAAACCTGATCCAGAAGTATGTCGGCGGGTTTCACGGAAGCCCGCAGCTCTCGCGGCTGGGAAGTGACTCATGGAAGAAGCAGAAGGACAAGGTCAGCGAAGCTGTCATGGACATGGCGGCCGAGTTGATTGAGGTGCAGGCGGCGCGTAACGCCGAGTTGGGAACACCTTATCCACCCGACACAATGTGGCAGCACGAATTTGAGGCCGAGTTTCCTTACACCCCCACGCAAGATCAGGTCACCAGTGCCGACGAGATTAAGAAAGACATGCAGAAAACCCGCCCGATGGATCGGCTGCTTTGCGGCGACGTCGGCTATGGCAAGACAGAACTAGCCATGCGGGCAGCATTCAAAGCGGTGGAGTATGGCAAGCAGGTTGCCGTGCTCGTACCCACAACGGTGCTGGCTGAGCAGCATTATCGATCGTTTCGCGAGAGGATGGCGAGCTACCCGTTTCGCATTGAGTCAATCAGCCGCTTCAAATCGAGTAAGGAACAGAAGGACACCGTAAAGTTTGCAGCGGCGGGGGAGGTCGATATTCTCATTGGAACACATCGAATTCTCAGCAAAGATGTGAATTTCAAAGACCTCGGCCTTGTGATTGTTGACGAGGAACAACGATTCGGTGTGACGCATAAGGAACGGCTGAAGAAGTTGCGCTCGACAGTGGACGTGCTGACCATGTCTGCAACCCCAATCCCGCGCACCCTGCACATGAGCATGCTCGGGATTCGCGACATCAGCAGCCTGACAACCGCGCCACAGGATCGCCGCAGTATTGTCACGGAAGTGATGTCATTTGACCGCAACCGCGTCAAGCTGGCGCTGCTTCGCGAACTCCAGCGGGAGGGGCAGGTCTATTTTGTCCACAACCGCGTCAACAACATCATTGAAATGGCGGATGAAGTGCAGCAGTTGGTTCCGGACGCGCGGATTCTCATCGGCCACGGGCAGATGGGTGAAGGCGAACTGGAAGACGTGATGATGAAGTTCATCCGCCACGAGGCCGACATTCTCGTCTGCACGACGATCATTGAAAGCGGGCTCGATATTCCGAACGCCAACACCATCATCATCAACAACGCCGATCGATTCGGGTTGAGCGAACTGCATCAGTTGCGCGGGCGGGTAGGGCGATACAAGCATCGTGCCTATTGCTATCTGCTGCTGCCGGCAGATCGACCTGTGACACCTGTCGCTTCCAAGCGATTGAAGGCAATTGAGGAGTATTCGCATCTCGGGGCCGGCTTCAAAATTGCGATGCGCGACCTGGAGCTCCGCGGCGCGGGAAACATCCTGGGGCCAGAGCAATCGGGTCACATTGCGACGGTCGGTTACGAGATGTACTGCCAGTTGCTTGAGGAAGCCGTGCGACAGCTCAAGAATGAGCCGAAACCCACCACCCCGGAAGCGCACGTCGAAATCGGCATAACCGCTTTCATCCCCAAGGCTTACATCCAGGCCGATCGCCAGCGGCTGGACGTGTATCGGCGCATCACCCGCTGCAGCAGCATCGAAATGCTGACCGAGCTGACCCAGGATTGCACCGATGCCTTCGGCGAACCGCCGCGTCAGATGTTGGTGTTTCTGGCACTGACCGAGATGCGCATTCTGTCCGGGAACTATGGCATCGAGAGCATTATCCGCAAGGACCCCGACGTCGTGCTCACCGTCCGCGACGCCGCGCGCTGCCAGGTCGCGCTCACGGGCGCGCCCGGCCGGCTGACGGTGCTCGACGATAAGACGATCTATCTACGAATGCCCGCCACCTACCTCGACCCGGAAGTGTGCCTGTTCGTACTGCGCAACTTGCTGCGCGCGGCGTATGAAAAGGAACTCAAGGCAACTCAAACGGATACGATTAGCATCCCAAATCCGGTACCGTTACCGGCACCCATTGGGCTTACCAAAGGCCGTTAACTGCAGACGTTGTACGCCTTCACTTTCTGGCTGCTCAGATCACATTCGAAGACAATTGAAACTTCTTCTGCGTCGCCTGAGGAACCCCAAACTGATACGCCGGCGGTCGCGGGCGGCGGGACGACCACGACCAGTTCGGCTGGTTGTCGTTCCGGCAGATTCCAAAATCGATCAGAAAATCGTTTCCAGTTCATCTTTTGCTTCTTGGCAACCCGAAGCGGCACAAACGGCAAGAGTGCGGGGTAGTCTTCATAAGGCCAGTCTTTCGAGGCAACTCGCGGTGAAATGCTATCGATGGTTATCTCGCGCGACGTGAATCGATACGCGATCTGGCAACCAGAGAATCTCATTCCATAAACGAGCGGAAAATCATTGATGCATCCTAGGATATCTAACTGCGAACAGTGGAGGCGAGCGATTTGGTGTAGCTTGGTGGATGACTTCGGTATCCCCTTCACTTTCCATTCGATCGGCCCACCGAAAAAGCACCCAGTGTGCTTGGTCGATGCCACCAAGGGATACTCAATGTTGTTGCAAAAGGCTCGGATGATCGGCTCACTCACAGGCATCTTTTTGGACCTCCTTGAATCTCTCGCTTTGCTTAAAGCTACTACGCCGGCTGCCGCACGCTGGCCATATAGTCCATTTCCAACGCCTCCCCGCCGAGCCGCTTGATTGCGTTGACGGCTTGCGCGCGATGGTGCGTTGAATGAATCACACCCTGCAGGATCAGGTCGCGCAGCATTGCCTTGAACAGGCTTCCCCGCGAATCGCGATAGGTTTGCATGATACCAAGGTCGGCCGGCATGATTGAGCGGATGAACGCGTCGCGGCGCGGCCAGAGTTGCTCAAGCATCGTCAAAACCTTGCCCGGATGCTCAGGGCTATCTTCCGGCGGCCATGCAGTTTCACTCTTCCCTTCCCATCTCGCGAGCCAAACAAGTTCGCCGTGATAGATATGCAGCAGAATTCTGCCGAGCGAGCCGAGGCCGATGTCGATTGGCTGACCCCACTTCGTCTCCGCAAGTTTTGCCGCCGCCCCGAAGACCAGCCGGTTCATATTGTCGGAGTATTGAAGGAGCGATTGGATGGCAGCCGTATCGTTCATAAGGCCCAATCGTACCGGCAGAGGGTCATTTGCCAACGAGTCGCATCAGTCCGGCACCGAGGGAGGGAGCGCAGTTGAACAACTCGATAGCCGGTGACGCAAGGGCCGGCCGCGAGAAAACTGCCGCCGCGAGGCGGCAAGCGGCCCGGCGGGGCGTCCACACTCGACGAAATTGGTTGCGCATCCCAGGTAGGTTCACCGCGCGACTGCTGTTACGGGCGGAAATCAGTTCCGTCGCCACGGTCACCGCCGACTGCATCGCCAGCCCCATTCCCTCGCCGCCGATCGGCTCCAGCGCCGCTGCCGCGTTCCCGAGCGGGATGACCCCCCGTGGCCAGTGATCCGCCACACCGAAGCGGGGCAGCGGCGCCGCTAGCCAGACGCTGCAACGCGTTGCGCCACCAAGTTGGCGATGAAGCTCTCTGTTCTGGCGGGCGAATGAACGAAACAGTCCATCAAGGTCCCCCGCAAATGCCTGAACTTTTATCGCCGGAACGCTGAAGGAAATGTTGAACTGCTGATCGTCAACCGGGGCGATCCCACCGTAGTGGCCGTCGACGCCGAACAGTTCGATCGCATCGCGTGGGGCGTCGAGGCCTCTCCAGTGTGATTTGACTCCCAAGTCTCGCGTGGGAACCGGCTTGGAGTTGCCAAGCGCACCCTTTCCGTCGGCGATCAATACCCAGTCGGCCCGAATGACTGTGATCGAATTCGAGGCCAAGTCGCGGACGGATAAGAACACCAGATTATCGCCATGACTGAGACGTTCTGCACGGGCAGGCTGCAAAATACGGCAGCTCCCGGCGGCAAGGCTCAGCAAAGCAGAATCTAGCGCGGTCCGAGAAATACCCCACATCGCGGCGGGCAATTTGAGTTCCAGCCGTGATCCATCTGCTGTGATGCACACGGTCCGAAGAAGCGGCACTGGATTACACCGCGACCGAAGTTTTTCTCGCAATCCAAGCGACTCAAGTACAGATAGGCCCAATGTGCTCAGGCACTCTCCGCAGACTTTATCGCGCGGGAAGCGGTGCTGTTCCACGAGCGTGACATCAAAGCCCTCTCGGCCCAGCATGATAGCTGCGACGCAGCCCGCCGGACCCGCTCCTACGATGACAATCTTCTCGGGGATATGCTCCGGCAGATTATCACTGGGGTGCAACAATGCGTGTGAAACGCCGCGATCCGGCTTCTGCTTCCGCATCTTAGGTGACCGCGCCTACCGGCTCGCCGGCCCGTTGGCGGAGCGTGTCCATATGCTCCCGTACTTCCTTTGCCATCTGGGTATTCGGGAAATCTCGAATGACCGCATCGCCAATTCTCAGTGCCTCGTGCCAGTTCCCTTCATGCACTGCTCCGGCAAACTGGCCACGTAACTGCTCCAGCTTCGTCTTGAGTATTGCACGTGCAGTCTCCTGCAGCGATTCGGCTTCGGTCTTGGATAGATATGGATCGAGCCTCTTGAGCAATTCGATCGCGGCGTCGACATCTCTGCGGCTTACCGCATCGTTGAAGCTATCTGTAAGTTGCGTCTTATGCTGCTGCCGTCGGTTGTCAATATCCGCCTTGAGATTGCGGACCTGCTCATGATCGCCGTAGCGCTTCAGCAGCAACTCTGCCTCGCGATGCGCCGCCGCCCAACGCTCAGCGCGGGCTAGCTTATCAATCTGCGTCACACCATCAGCAATGTGACGCCGCAGATTCTCGCTGCGTTTGTCTTCAATCACCTGGCGGAAGTGCTCGGCTTCCTGCCTGTTGCCGAAGCTATTTTCCATCTCATCGGCCAACCGCCACGCGGCTTCGTAATCAGTGCGGGCAATCTCTTCCTGGATTGCAAAGCGGAGCGCATCACGATCTTTGTTACGGTAGGCGATCGACTTGCCACGATCTGAAAGCAACTGTTGTTCGCTGATCAGATTCAGCATGACAGAAAATTGTTCCATCCGTTCGGCGATCGGGCCAATCTGGGTATTTAACTCCGTGGAAGTTTGGCCGCGCGAGGCCGCGATCGTCCCTGCCAGCGACCATGCGAGCAAGGTCACTACCGTACAACCGGCTCCGGTTGCGAGGAGTACCCACCCCTGCCCACGCGTTGCCAGATATACACCCGCCGCTGTGATGATGAGCGCGAGCACGAGAACCAGAAAGAATACTGGCGTGAACGATACTGAGCGCGGTTGATCCACGGCGTCACCTCAGCAAAAGAGTTATGGACGACCGAGTTGAACTTCCTCGGTTACGCCACAGCATATTCTATGCCAAGTCCACCGCTCGGGCGCAACAGAACTTCGGAAATGACAGGCGGTTAGGGGAAGTTATCCGCAATTCGTGCCTACGACGGATCGTGACCAAGCTGATCGATTGCCATTCGCTCAACTTCCTTCGCCTGTACGCGCCGAGCGCGCTCCCCGCTGACGACGCAGAGGGCGACCCAGCCTATCAAAGCGCACCCGGCAAGCAAAAGCCAATTCATGCTCAAGCAATATCGGCAAAACTCGAAGAAGGATGCAAAATCAAGCCCGCCTAAGAACGCCGGGCAGCAAATCGCTGCATCACTGCCACAAATCCGCCGTCGTGGTACGCCGTCGGGGTCGACGCGTCACCCGCTGGAAAAGTTGTGACACTGGACAGAACAGAGAAATCGCGTCGTTCCGTGAACACTCTTTCAAGCAGGATCTCGTTCTCTTCCGGCCAGATTGAACAAGTGCTGTAAATCAACAGCCCTCCTGCAGCAACGCTATCGAATGTGTCGAACAATACCTTCCGTTGCAGTTCAATCAACGACTTGAGCGTGGCCTTATCCTGCCGAAAGCGGGCTTCGGCGCGGCGAGGTAGCACTCCGCTATTGCTGCATGGCGCATCGATCAAAACGCGGTCAAAGCGTGCCGGAAGCACATGGCTTGCTTCTTTCACCCACTCGGCTTCGACAACTCCGACGTTGTTCACGTTCCGACTGATCAATGCACTTCTCAACAGCGCGCAGCGGTCGGGGTTGGGGTCCATTGCAAACACCTTGCCACCGGGTCCCACCAAGCGACTGATTTGCAGCGTTTTTGTACCCACGCCGGCGCATCGGTCAAGCACACTCATTCCCCGCTCGATCCGCATGAAACTCGCGACGGCCGCTGCCGTTGGATCTTGCACGTGGGCAAGGTTTTTTGAGGACCACAGTGCAAAATGTGAGTGCTTTGCACCGGCCACGACGTACGCAGGGTGACCGGACTCATGCAGAGAAAATGCAACCCCGGGGGCTGAAACTGAGCTTACATCGACACCTTCGGCAAGTTGGAGAATTGTCGGAGGCTCAGCGTTGTCTCGACGACAAAATGCGATCGCTTCGTCTCGATCATCGAGCAGCTTGGCGAGCTTCTTTACCAACTCTTCGGGGTGTGAGAGCCGGATGGCAGGGTCTACTTCCTGATCCGCTGGGTCGGGCTCACGCGTGGCGTTCCGTAACACCGCATTCACTAGCCCTGCAGCGCTCTTGCGGCCAAAGCGGCGGGTTTGCTCGACCGCCTCATCAATCGCGGCACGGGCAGGAATACGATCAAGAAATCGTAGTTGATACAGTCCAATCGCCAGAATCTTCTGAACCAGCCCATCGATGCTGCCCAAGTCTCGATTGCTATGGTACGAGGCTAAGTGCTGTAGCCATAATAAGTTCTTAACCACACCTATGTGTAACCGGTCGGCCAAGGCCAAATCCCGAGGGTCCTTTGGCTGAGGGACCGGTCGCCGCAACTCTTGCGCTGGCCAGCCGGGCAGTTTGTGTAAATCTAGCTGAAAGAGAGCGTAGTCGCGTGCGGCCATATGCTGAGGTTACCTCTTCCCGGCTGCTGGGCTGGAATCAAAGTGATTCAAGCCTCATACCGGCCTGCCAGGAATGTCCATTTTTATACGCTTCGAGGGTCATCGGCCTCTTGCCTTCAGGCAGGAGTTCTACAATCTGCAGTCGCCCTGTTCCGCAACACACCAGCCCAGTCTCGTCGATTTCCCCGGGCTTATAGGATGCATCGCGCGCGGCCGCATTTTGAATCGCTCGAACCAGCACAATCCGACCCAGCTCATTCTCGCTTGCCATCAATCGCACGCGGCAACCTGGCCACGGATACATGCCTCGGATCTGCCTACCGAGTTGCTCTGCGGGCAATGTGAAGTCGAGCCGGCTGGTGTTGCGCGACAGTTTCCGCGCGAGCGTTGCCTGGGCATGCTCTTGTTCCACCTCAACGGCCACGCCGCGGGCAAGTTCGTCGATTACGCGCCTAATCAACCCGGCACCATCTTCGGCGAGACGGTCGTGCAGCTCTCCGGCAGTTTCAAGTGGTGCGATCTCCAGGCTTGACTGCCCTAAAACTGCACCAGCATCCATTTTTTGAGCGAGGCGAATGATCGAGTTACCCGCGACCGATTCACCCGCAATGATGGCCGCATTGATCGGTGCAGCACCGCGGTACTTCGGCAAGATTGACGCATGCAAGTTGATTGCTTGGAGCCGTGGGTGGTTGATAACGAAATCAGATATTTTCTGCCCGAACGCTATCACAACCAACAAATCGGCCGCGGGTAGTTGCTCGGCGTTGATGTCAGACGATCGGACAAGCGGCAACTGGGCGGACTGAGCAAAATGCGCGACCGGCGTCGGAGAAAGCTTCATTCCACGACCGGCGGGACGGTCGGGCTGGGTGTAGACCTGTATGATTTGGTGCTCCGATGCGACTATCGCCCGGAGCGATGGTAAGCCAAACTCACCGGCACCTGCGAAAATGATGCGTAAAGATGGCATAAATGTGGTGGTTGCCAGAGCGTCCTGTCAGCGGCGAGACCGGCGTCTCTTAGCCGCAGGCGGGGCGGGGTGGGCGGCGGCATACGCCTCTTCGAGCTGCTTCAACTTCTTACGTGCAGCGAGCTTATCGAGCGGCCCCATTTTGTCGAGCAGCAGAATGCCGTCGAGATGATCATTCTCATGCTGCCAGATCCGGGCAACATAGCCATCGGCCTCTTCTCGAAATCGCTCGCCGTTCAAGTCCTGTGCATCAATCTGCAGCCGCTTTGAGCGAACCACATCGACACGAATCTCCGGCAGACTCAGGCAGCCCTCTTCGGCGGTCTCTTCGCCAGCCGGGGCGGAGAGCACGGGGTTGACATAGACTTGGTCATCTCCGGGCTTTCCCGTCGGGTTTATGACGAACATACGGAGGTTAATCCCCACCTGCGGCGCAGCCAAGCCAACCCCTTTATCACCTCGCATCAACTCTATCATGCGAGCGGCCAGATCGCGAAGAGAAGGGTCAAACCTCGCGACGGCAGCGCTGATGCGCCTTAACGCCGGGTGCGGGTAGCGGACTATTGTGATGCCCGAGAGATTTACAGGCGCTTCAGGTAGTTCAGGCGGCTTCATTGGCATAACTCGTAAGTGCAGACAGTAGATGAATTTGTTGACAGCTTCAACCATCGCCCGTTAAAGTCGCGAATGGTTTGAATGGCCCGATTTGCCGAGCGAGTGTTCGCTCGGCGGTTGCACCGCTATTATGTGAACTGGCGTGGCTGTGCGGGGCCGCGCAGAGTTTTCTCGAAGGAAGCAGGACAGGTCGTGGCTGAGTTTCCTGAAGGCTACCGTATCACTCCCGACGAAGATCGCGCCAAAGCGCAGCGATTTTTTGAACCCGCTGCCACCCGCGCCGCTGCTGGTCAATACGATTACGCGATCGAACTCTATCTCCAAGGCCTTAACCTCGATCCCGATGCTGTCGAAGCACACAAAGCGCTGCGAGATATGTCCCTGCGCAGGAAGGCAAGTGGGGGCAAAGCCCTGGGCATGCTTGATAAGATGAAGATTAAATCGAGCAAAGAAGATAAGCAGAACATGCTCAACGCCGAAAAGCTCCTCGCTTACGACCCGGGCGAACGATCATACATGGCGGATGTGTTTCAGAATTCCATAAAAGCCGGCTGCTTTGAGACAGCACTCTGGATGGGTCCGACCCTGCTGCAAGCGAATGTGAGTCACCCCAAGGCTGACATCAAGTACTTTTTTGTCTTGCGTGACGGCTACAAACAGCTCAATCGATGGAAGCTCGCCTCAGAGGCTCTAGCTTATGCGGTTCAAATGCGTCCCGAGGATATGGACCTGAACCGCGAGCAGCGCGACCTTGCCACGCTCAATGCCATGCAGGAGGGCAATTACGAGCAGGGAGACTTTCGGCAAAGCATGCGCGATGTCGACAGGCAGCAATCGCTGATGGAGCAGGACCGGGAAATTCATACGGTTGATGCGATGACTCGGCAGATAAACGAAGCCGAACAGGAGTATCGCGCCGACCCGCTGGAAACCGGCAAACTAATGCGATACGTCGAAGTCTTGAGCAAAACCGACGATAGCGAGTACGAGAACAAGGCTATAGAAGTCCTCGAGGAGGCGCACAAGCGAACAAAACAGTATCGCTTTCGCCTCGCAATCCACCGTATACAGATGAAGCAGATGGACCGCATGGAGCGGGCGATGCGTGCCGAGGTCGCCGCCAATAAGGCCGATGAGTCGCTGCTCAAGGATTACAAGGCCTACCTCAAGGAAAAGTACGAGCGTGAGCTCGCGATTTTTACTGAAGCGTCGGAGGAGTATCCTACCGATATGACCCTGAAGTATGAGGCGTCGCTTCGGTTGATTCGCCTTAACAGGCATGATGAGGCGATCCCGGCGCTTCAACTGGTTCGAGGCGACCCGAAATATCGGACAGATGGCTCGATTCTGCTCGGCCAGGCATTTCTGAATGCCGGTTTTCCCGATGAAGCGGCCGACACCTTTGCCCACGCTTCGGAAGAGTATCAGGTGCGGAACGATCCCAAATCGCTCCAAATCTACTATTGGTGGGGACGGTCGCTTGAGGCAAAAACTCCCCCAGATACGCCGGCTGCATTGAAGTGTTACAGCCAGGTGTTTCAATGGAATGCAGCATATCTCGATGTGGGACAACGAATTAGACGCCTGCGGGCCGGGCCGACACAGACCCCACCCGCGGTGCAATAGTTGCCCCGCATACTTTACAAACATCTAAAAATCGCTATCTTCTCCCGGCTCGCGACGGGTGGATCACCGTCGATTTGGATAGCTCGTAAGGAGTCGCACCCGTGGCACACAGCCTGTCGGCAAAAAAGCGCGTTCGTCAAACCCTCAAGCGTCGTGCCAGAAACCGCGCCCGAAAGGACTTGCTCAAGACGCAGGTTAAGAGCTTTATGGCCGCGCTAGCCGCTCACGATGTTCCAAAGGCCGAAAAGGAGCTGAGCCTCACTGCCAGTCGACTGGGAAAAGTTGCGGCCAAGAACACGATTCATAAGAATGCGGCTTCGCGGAAGCGCAGCCGACTTGCCAAGAAGCTCAACACGCTTAAAGCCGCCCCGGCGAAGGGTAGCACCGCCAAGTAAAGACGCGGCGGACCAGATCGTTCTAGAGCAGCAGATCATGGATAGAGGACGGCCGCCCGCTGTCTTCTATTTTTTTTTGTAGATGTTTGTCAATCGAAATGCGGAAAACACGTACGCCTCGGTCGTAAGCGTCTGGAATTTAAGACCTTGCGCGACACGATGAAGGGATGCAGCAATGCCAAGCACCGAAAGCGAACCACCATCCGGCAATATCATGGAACAGATCGTCTCGCTCGCCAAACGGAGGGGTTTTGTCTATCAGGCCAGCGAGATCTACGGCGGAATCCGAGGTTTCTGGGACTACGGGCCGCTCGGCGTGCTGCTTAAGAACAACATCCGCGATCACTGGTGGAGGGCGATGGTCGAGTGCCCACCGGTCGGGCCTGACGGAAGCCCGATTGACATGGTCGGCCTAGATTCGGCCATCATTCAGCATCCAAATGTGTGGAAGGCTTCGGGGCATGTTGACAATTTTAATGACCCGATGGTCGATTGTCGGGAAACCAAGGCCCGCTATCGCGCCGACCATCTTTGGACCGCGGCGGCCCAAGTCCGCAGAAAAAATGGAAACGTCGAGACGCTTGGCGTTTTCTCCGTCTTGTCGGGAGACGATGCCGGCGACTTATTCGTCAAACGTGTTGATAAAATCGCCCGAAAAACCGGCGGCGGGGAGGTCGTCGCTCCCACAGATTTTGTGCCATTCACCAAGCTCTCGCCGGCGGAGATGGCGGAGGTCGTTGGGCCTGATGCAGCGCAAAAAGGCACGCTCACCGAGCCACGGCCATTCAACATGATGATGATTTCGTACAATGGCCCGCTTCAGGACGAAGATAACAAGGTCTACCTTCGACCGGAAACTGCGCAAGGGATTTTCACCAATTATAAGAATGTTCTTGATACGACCCGCGTGCGTGTACCGTTTGGCATCGCCCAGATCGGGAAGAGCTATAGAAACGAAGTCACGCCGCGAAACTTCATCTTCCGCAGTCGCGAGTTTGAACAGATGGAGATGGAGTTCTTCTGCCCGCCGGATCAATCAATCCTGTGGTACGAATTCTGGCGCGATGAGCGAATGAAATGGTGGAAAAGTCTTGGAATTCGAGCGGACAACCTGAAGTTCCGCGATCATGACGATGATGAACTTGCTCATTACAGCAAGGCATGTGTTGATATCGAGTACAAGTATCCGTTTACGTCACCCGACTTCGGCGAATTGGAGGGCATCGCCCACCGCGGCTGCTTTGATCTGACACAGCACCAGCAGCATTCCAGCCAGAAACTGGATTATTTTGACCAGGAACTTCAACTCAAGCTCAAAGAAAGCGGAGCATCACCTGAAGATGTAAAGGCAAAGAGCCGCTACATCCCGAACGTCATCGAGCCCGCCAGCGGATTGACGCGTGCGGTGCTCGTACTCCTCTGCGAAGCATACCGGTGTGAGTCACGCTCGGGTGTTGAGAAGTTTGAATACTTCGCATTCAAACCACAGCTTGCCCCCATCAAGGCCGGAATCTTCCCGCTGGTGAACAAGGACGGCATGCCGGAAATTGCGCAAAAGCTTTATATGGATCTCCGACAGCAGTTTACCTGCGAATATGACCCGAAGCAGTCGATCGGCAAGCGTTATGCGCGCATGGACGAAATCGGAACGCCGTTCAGCATCACCGTTGACGGACAGACCAAGGACGATCAATCGGTCACCATTCGCCACCGTGACTCGCAACTTCAGGAGCGTGTGGCGTTGGAGAAAGTATCTACATTCCTGACAGAAAAGCTGAAGGCGTGATACGCTTGAGCAAGTGAACCATCGCCGGCTCACCCAAATCGACTGGAGCATCATCGCTGCGCTGGCTGCGGGAGTATTCATTCTCTACGCGCAGACGCTCCGCTTTGAGTTCGTCAATTACGATGACGACCAGTATGTATTTGAGAATCCGCACATCGCCTCAGGGCTGACTTGGGAGAATGTCCGCTGGGCATTCACCAGCGGCTACGCGAGCAACTGGCATCCACTGACATGGATGTCGCATATGCTCGACGTGGAACTGTTTGGGATGTCTCCCGCAGGACCGCATGGTGTGAATGCGGCGATTCACGGGCTTAATGCGGTTCTCCTGTTCATTGCATTTCTACGCATGACGGGGCAACGCTGGCCAAGCGCTGCAGTTGCAGCCATCTTCGCCGTTCATCCGCTTCGCGCAGAGTCTGTTGCATGGATTTCAGAGCGGAAAGACGTCCTAAGCGGGCTCTTCTTTTTCCTGACGCTACTCCTTTATGAGCGATTCGTCCGCGCCCGCACTTGGCGCAGCTATCTGGCCGTGGCGGTGTCCCTGGCCTTGGGCCTCATGGCAAAGCCAATGCTGGTGACTTTGCCATTTCTTTTGCTTCTCCTCGATTTCTGGCCGCTGCGCCGCTTCGATCGCTGGCACGACCTTGCTCGACTCTCAGTTGAAAAGTTACCTCTGACTCTCATCGCAGTCGCATCGTCCATCATCACCTTTCTCGTTCAGCGGGCGTCCGGAGCGGTGTCACAGTTGTCCTCTATTTCGCTCACCGGCCGGATTTGCAACGCGATTGTGAGTTATGCCTATTATCTTCGAGACGTCTTCTGGCCAGCGAAACTCACGTTCTTTTACCCCCATCCTGATTCCTTTCCGGCCGGGTCCATATCGGCTGAGAATCTCTGGCTCAGCGTGATTCTTCTGACCGCGATCACGATTGCAGCACTTTTGACCCTGTATCGAGCGGGGTGGTTTGCAACGGGCTGGTTCTGGTTTGTCGGAACGCTGGTGCCGGTGATCGGAATTGTGCAGGTTGGGGCGCAAGCGCGAGCGGATCGATATACGTATGTGACGACCATCGGTATCTCCATTGTGGTTGTGTATGCTGCCAACTCAATGGCGAGGAGATGGTTATGGTTGAAGCCGCTTTTTGCAACACTGTTTTTCGTCGCCATCGCTGGTTTAGGTGTGCGGAGTTTTTGGCAGATCGGCACTTGGCGCGATTCACTCACGCTGACTTCGCATGGTATCAGCATCGATCAAAACAACTACGCCGCATTTAACAATCTCGGTCACGCGCTCGATGAAGCAGGTGACGCAGTTGCGGCAGAGGCTGCATATCGTGAAGTACTCAGGATTCGACCGGAAGATACGATAGCGCTTAACAATGTAGCCGTTCGCCTTGCTGCGCGCGGGGAGACGCGTGAGGCAATCTCGCTCTACCGTGCCGCCATCCGCCGCGACCCCGGGTATACACCAGCGATCGTTCAGTTGGCCAATCTGTATGCGCGTGAACGCCGGTTCGACGCTGCGATCAGCCTGTACGAGCAAGCGATCGAGCGGGATCCTACCGCGGCAGATGCTCACCATAATTTTGCTGCGACGCTGGCCGAGATGGGGCGAGTCAACGATGCGCTGGAGCCATGGCAGCGCGCCATCTCTCTTCGCCCTAACTATGCCGATGCCTATCATGGGTATGGTCTGGCTATGGTCATCCTCGGCCGGCCACTCGACGGTATTGCGAATCTGGAAAAGGCCCTCACAATCGCCCCGGATCGAATTGAGACGCTCCTGCGGCTGTCATGGATCTATGCCACACACCCAGATCCTCAACTCCGTAACACAGAGCGAGCCGAACTCTTGGCGACAACGGCATTGGATCTAGCGCCCCACCCGTCTGCCACTCTCCTCGACACAGCGGCCACGGCAGCGGCGGCGGTGGGGCGGTTTGATACGGCAGTCGCGCTCGCAGACCGCGCAATTGCCGCCGCAAGCGATCCGCCGCTGGCCGCGGAAATCACTGCCCGCAAGTCGCTGTTTCTCGCGGGTAAGCCGTACATACAAGGCCGTAAGGATGCACCTCGGTGATGCATCTTTCTAAAATCCACCCATCGAAGAGCAGAATCAGCTCCCGTGCAGATGCAGTTTGCGCGATCATCCTCTTCGTCCTCACCGTTACACTCTATGGCAGGGCGGTCAGCTTCGGATTCGTTAACTTCGACGACGGCGACTACTTCTTCGAGAATTCTACAGTCGCCCAAGGTCTGACCTTTTCGAGCATCGCAGCATGTTTCACGCAGATTGTGTCAGGCAATTGGCATCCACTCACCATGCTTTCCCACACTCTCGACGCAGAACTGTTCGGCATCCACCCGCGCGGTCCGCACGCGGTCAACGTTTTGATCCACGCGCTGAATGCCTCGCTACTTTTTGTTGTTCTGGTCAAGATCACCGCCCGGCGGTGGCCCGCATCGCTGTGCGCCGCGGTCTTTGCTCTGCATCCGCTGCGTGTCGAATCGGTCGCCTGGATTTCTGAGCGAAAGGACCTGTTGAGCGGGCTGCTGTTTTTGCTCACCCTTACCGCTTATACCCGGTACATCGAGCGGCCCTCCGCCGCACGATATACCCATACTGCGGCGTGCCTCCTGCTGGGACTTCTCAGCAAGCCGATGCTCGTAACTTTACCCTTTCTGCTGGTCTTGATCGATTTCTGGCCTCTGAATCGAGTTCACTCATGGAGTGAATTGCGACGGTCGATCGTGGCGAAGCTGCCCCTTTTTGGAATCGCCTTCATCTTCTGTTGCATCACTATCTTTGCACAACAGTCTGGCCGGTCGGTCGCCAGTTCTGAATTGCTCCCTCTGATCGATCGATTGGGAAATGCCGCAGTCGCGGCGACGATCTATGTTCATCAGTTAATCTGGCCGCAGCAACTCGCGCCAATGTACTGGCACTCATCGATTCCCCCTGGGGCCGGAATGCCCGTGAGTCGCATTCTCCTGGCTTCGGTAACGCTGCTCTGCGTTACATCTTTAGCCGTCATTTTTCGCGGCAGGGCACCCTGGTTGTTTGTGGGCTGGTTTTGGTATCTGGGAATGCTCGTGCCTGTCGTCGGGATCGTGCAGGTCGGCTGGCAGGCACATGCTGACCGCTACACATATCTTCCGCTGATTGGTGTGACACTCGCGATCAGCTTTGGTGTTGACGCGCTTCGTCGGCGTGGCAAGCACTGGGCAATCTGTGTCCATGGAATCGCCGGAATCGCCGTCGTTGCAATCTCAATGCTGACGTACAACCAACTTGGGGCTTGGTCGAGCAGTTTGACGCTGTGGAAACACGCTCTGTCGGTACAGCCGCCGAATCCACTCGCGTTGAACAACTACGGCGCCGCCCTTACCGCGGAGGGGCGTAATGACGAAGCGATACTGGCATTTCAGCAGGCAATCGAACTCAACCCCCGATTCAGTAACGCCATGTCCAACCTTGCAAGGCAACACCTCGCCCGCGGGGATGACCAGCGGGCTAAGCGGCTTCTTGAACAATCTCTACAGATTGATGCGCGGCAGCCCGACGCCTATACGGCACTCGGCGGAATATACCTTCGCGAGGGTCGTCCGGCAGGGGCGCTGCTGATGTACAAACAAGCGGTAGAGCGGTGGCCCGACTTTGCCGACGCGCACTACAACATCGCCGTGACGCTGGCCCAGCAAGAAATGTACCAGGAGTCACTCGCCTACTTCCGCCGGGTGCTCGAACTTCGGCCTGAAGATGCAGAGGCCCGCAGTGCGATGCGCACGGCGGAGCACCTCGCTCAAGTTTTACCCACGACAGGTGGAGATGTTCCGACGACTCAGGCGAAGCCATAACTACTGGCGTGCGGCGGATTTTGCGAGTGTGCCAACAGGGCAGTTTACCGGTATAAACGTAATTTCAGCGGAACCAGGTTAAACCGCACATGAGCAACCGCCTCGACATTCTCGCCCTTGAACCGTTCTACGGCGGGATACGTCGCAGCATGCTCGACCTCATTATTTCCAGAAGCCGTCATAAGTGGACACTGCTGAAGCTGCCGCCAAGGCGGATCGAGCGGCGGCTGACGACAGCGAGCGTCTGGTTCGCCGAGCAACTATCACGGCACTGGATAGGGCAAACCGATCTACTTTTCACGAGTGAGGCCCTGAACCTTGCCGACTTGCAGCGTGCATTGCCGCAATTGTCAAAGAAGCCGTCTGTCGTCTATTTTCACTCCAACCAACTGCCCGACCCGTCGGCGACTCACGATGGTCCACTGGACTTAATCAACCTCAACACCGCCACTGCGGCCACCGAAATCTGGTTTAACTCGATGTACCATGTGCGGGTGTTTCTGGCACGCGTAAATGCGCTCGTGCGGCGGCACCCGGAACTCTCGGGCATGAGTCCGGTGCCTGAGTTAACCTCCAAGGCGACACTGGTCGCTCCACCGATCAATCTGCCGCAGGTGCGGGCGATGTCAAGCGACGAGAAGGTCGCTCGGGGCCGACGCACGATCTTTGTTGAAACGCGCGATGCCAATAATCGGCTGCTCAACTCCGTCATGGCATTACTCAAGCGGCGGGGCGAATCATTTCAACTAATCACGGTCGGTCCTGTGGAGGAGCTGATGCCTGATCTGCCTCGGATCACCCTGCCTGAGGCGGATGAAAGTTCTCATGCACGCGCCTTGTTACAGTCCAGCATTTTCTTATCGACCCGATTTGATGCGCCGTGCGACCACTACGCCGTGCGGGCGCTAGCGGCTGGTTGCTGGCCCTTATGCCCGCAGATGGGTTTCTATCGAGAGATCCTCCCCGAGAATCTGCATTCTCCATGTCTGCACGATGGCAATGTGGACCACCTAGCCAGCCGATTGATGGACGTCTGGCTCATGGAGCGGCCGCAGGGGTATGAGTCGGCAATTGAATCACTTCTCGAAAAATACGACCCCGACGCCGCGGTGAACGCAATTGATGACCGCCTCGACGGCTTGGTTGTCTCTCACTCGATGAAGTCGGAGTAAGCTTCCTTACGGCAGAGCCGGCATGATCTTTTGCCGATGCCGCCGCCCTACCCAACGTCCCATAATGCAGGTTATGTAAAGTTCGATACGCGTCAGCATTCGCCATGTGGTCGGGGGTTTTGGTGACTATCCCCGGGCATTCGAGCTCTTCTATGGCTAGGGACTATTGGGACTACCGGAATGCTTCGGTCACCATGCGCACGTCGCGCAGCTTGACGGCCCGAGCCGCCACATCCCATGTGAAAACCGCGACTTGGCCGGTGCGGTTATCGAGGATGTACAACCCGTCGCCACCTTGCTGGGTTCGACTCGTAACAACCTGGTAATCGCGGTCTTTAATGGTTGCGGCGGCGAAAGTCTGCTGAACTGGCATCAAATTGGCCGCAGAAAGAATCACTGCGATGATCGCCAAGACGCCGATTGCGAAGGTTTTTCGATCCATGATGAAGTCCTGATTGATGATGCAAATCTAAAGTCCAGAAAATCGGTAGGGTGGAAACATCCTGACTATCGTTGTTTCTTGCCATCGGCACCCTGCCGCGGGGTTGCTTGCGTGAAGACTTGCTGCAGGTCTATTCGCCCCGGCATGCTCTGGAGTTGCTTTACGCTGTCATCGTAGGCAATCGCTCCAAGCAGCCCGTTAGTTGTATCGATAACATAAACAACACTTGTCGATCCGCCGGTCACTTCACCGGGAATCATGACGTAGTCGCCCGGACGTGCGGGCCGGTTCGCTTCGGGCCGGGGCTCTGCGGGTCGATTCTGTGCCAAGGCCGTGTTGGGTGCCGCAACCCGTGACAGCAACGCAAACGCAAGTAGACCGTTGATAACAATCAATCCCCAGATCACAGTTGATTTCATTAGCAGGTCTCCGGTTAAACGACAGCAGATTCAAAAGCCACAGACATAGGACAGTTCCTTAGTATAGGCGGCTAGTTGTCAATCAAGGTGCGTGCGCTTGGCATTCTTGAATGTGACGCCGATGCACAAGACGCCCAGACCGACCAAGAGGAGATAAGATAGTGCCGCCCCGCCGACATCGAGTTGCACAGCGGGATCATGCCCTTCGAGTCGGGCATCATAGGATTTATCGTCGTCATCCTGTGCCAAGGCTGCACTAGGCATCCCCATCAACAGTACCGCTGACGCCGCCGTCGCAAAAAATCGCTTTCTCATCGTATTCACCTCAGCCAATCATAACCACTGATCAATCGGACGGGCAAGCTGACGAAAATCTGCCATCGGCAGGCTTACCGTTTCCCATTTGACGCTTCTGCGGCGCATGTGATTACGGTAGTCTGACAGATCAATTCCCATCAGCCAGTACCACTTTCCACGGAACTCGAACATGCCCGGTTCTGGTGTCAGCGGCGGGTCAATCCAGTAGATAAACGTGAAAACCGCCTTGAAGTTGCTCCCAAACACCTGCTCCCACTGCATCAGGTCTTCAACGTCCCGCTCGGTTGTCCAAGTCTGGAAGCTAGGGCGGGCAGAACGAGAGTGAGCCTGTCGTCCCTTCACGTCAACCAGCAGGTTAAGACCTTTGGGGTTGTAGACGACAAAATCGAAGCTCTTTAGCTTCGCGGTCGAAAACAGTGCTTTCTTTGCTTCGTCAACCGCGACGTAAGGAATGCCCCTCTCGCGGAGATAAGCCTCAAATGCAGCTTCATAGTGAATCGATCTGTCCGCCATGGAACGCCCCGTCTAAAACCTAGCTCATGACCGGCAACATTACACCGGCGAGCCTCCCGTTCTTCGTTTTCTTTCGGAGCCGCATCTTCTTGGGCTGCAATGGCAACTTCACTCGTCGCCCGGCCCGCTTTGAGAGCACCTCTTCCGCGTGCACCACCAAGTCATGCGCGCTGGTGAAGAGATGGTCGTAACCGTAGTCCGTCGAGTGATATTCGCAGGACTTAGTGGAGTATCCTCGGCAGATTCTCGGCCGATGCTCGTAAATCTCACAGCGGTTGTCCGGAAGAAGGTGCTTGCAGCGGTTCAGGATTCCCAAATACCACTGCCCTTCCTCCACAAACACGATTACATTCTCGTGGCACAAGTACCAGCGAATGTGATCGAAATCGGCTGCCGATCTGGGGTTTTCCAGCGGGAGCGCAAAATATCGACAGCAGAGCGCGACGCATTTATCGCACAAAATTTCAGCCATACGTCAAACCTTCTCCAAACGCCTCAGACCCGGTTGAGGAACATGGTATCGCCCCCGATGCGTGACTCCAAACGCTGTCCATCTATAAAGCCGGCTTGCAATGCGTTAACTTAGCAACCTAAGGATGCGCATTATTGCCGGAGAACATCGCGGGCGATCGATCCTCCCGCCGGAGGGAAGTGCCACTCGCCCGATCACTGATCGTGCAAAACAGTCGCTCTTCGATTTACTCGCGCCACGCATCGATGAAGCGCTTGTTTACGATTGTTTCTGCGGCACCGGCAGTATGGGTCTTGAATCTCTCAGTCGGGGCGCAAAACTGGCGACATTCTTCGATGCCGACCGGGGTGCGCTCGCTCGGTTAGCGCAGAACATCACGAACCTAAAGCTCGCCGAACGATCACGGATCATCCCAGGCGACCTGTTCAAGTGGTTCCACCTTGCCAACACCCGCCCCGAGGCTGCGGCCGCAAGCGGGGCTGATATCATCTTCCTCGATCCGCCCTACAAGTTCCTTCAAACTCAAGCCGACGAACTGCTGCAACTGGCACTGCATTTGACCGGCGCGCACCTTCGCCCCGGGGGTGTTTTGGTATTCCGACATGACTCAAAGGACACGCTTCGTCTACCACGCCTGCGCCAGACCGATGTTCGCGAGTATGGCGGAATGACTATCGAGCTTCTGGAGGCAGAAGAACCATCACTATGACCCCCCCGCCGACCGAGATTCTGAAACAGCCGAGTCGTCGCGAGGATGCGATCAACGTCATCCGTCGGCTGCGAGATCAGGGGCATGTAGCTTATTTGGCGGGAGGGTGCGTACGGGATGAATTGCTGGGTCTTACGCCGAAGGACTTTGACGTCGCCACCGACGCTCCGCCCATAAGAGTGCAAGCGCTCTTTCAGAAAACGCAGGCCGTCGGGGCGGCCTTCGGGGTGATTCTGGTTCGCAGCGGCAAAAGCGTGATTGAGGTGGCGACATTTCGCGCCGACGGACACTACTCCGACGGCCGCCGGCCCGATCGCGTAACCTTCACGACCGCCGAGGCAGACGCGCAGCGGCGCGACTTCACCATCAATGGGCTGTTTCTGGACCCCATCGAGAATCGCGTGATCGACTACGTCGGTGGACAGGCAGACCTGCGCGCAAATCTTCTACGGGCTATCGGGGATCCGCAGCACCGGTTCGCTGAAGACTACTTGAGGATCCTGCGCGCGGTCCGATTTGCTGCACGGTTTGAGATGACGATTGAACCCACTACAAGGGACGCAATCGTGAGATACGCGCCGCGACTGATCGAAATCAGTCCTGAGCGTATTGCCGATGAACTTCGCGGCATGCTCACCCCGATCACCCGCATCGTGGCCTGGCGGCTCTTGTGGTCTTTGCATGTTATCGGCCATCTAATCCGTTTTGTCGGCACGCCCCCGGCGGCGGGACTCGATATGAGGCGATCCATCTTTGAGCGGTTGCAGCCGGGAATGTCATGCGGCTTTCCGCTAGCAGTCGCCGCGGCGCACGTGGATTTTGCCTGGCAATCCTCGTCCGACGGGTTGTTTGAACTGCTTGAGGGGACGACTATTGAGAAAATCTGCCATGCCGCGAGAAAATCGCTTCGCATCAGCAACTTGGAACTTGATTCGCTTCGATCAATTCTGCGTCTTGCCAGCTCAATAGTGCGCGAGCCACTCTCGACAGCGAGAATCAAGCGCTTCCTCGCTGCGGCAGACTCCGGAGACGCAATTGCATTTTTGAGGGCGATCAGTGAGATCAGTGGTTACGATTGGACGCGAGTTTGCACCGCACTCGAGGCAATCAAGCCCTTTGTAGGCACGGAGGTCGCCCCGCTACCCTGGATTACTGGCGACGATCTGATTGCCTTGGGCATGGTGCCGGGTCCGATGTTCAAAATGATTCTGGATCGAACGTACGACGAGCAGCTTGAAGGGCGCATAACCAACAGGGACGCGGCGGTAGCATTCGCAATCGGCCTGAAGTAATCCGGGCAAGCGGAGGCATTACAATCGCCACTCGCCTACGACGAGAGCGACTTGATGATGCTTTTCACATCCCCTATGTGTGTGATGCGCAGGCCAAAGTTCTCACCCACCTTGACCGCCTCACCCTGTCCGATGGTCTTGTTGTTGATTAGCAACTCAAGCGGCTCATCAAAACTCTTGAAGAATTCGATAATCGAGCCGTTGCCAAGCCGCATGACTTCCTGAAGATTCAAACGACGCTCGGCAAGCTTTACAATGACAGGCACCGACAACCGCATAATCCGGCTTAGCTCAACGGCGGAGGGCTTGGAGTTTTCGGTGCGAAGAAGCGGCACGCTGAACGATCCTCCATTAACGAATCAAACGATGTACCCTTCGGGCAGTATCGGCACATCGCGAGCAAGAGCAACACCCGACGCCGACGGGGCCGATCGCCGCGTCAGACCTTCTTAAGAAGCAGGCAAGCATTATGCCCGCCAAATCCGAAGCCGTTGTTGGCCGCAATTCGTACATTCAGGTCACGCGCGGCCTTCGGAGTGTAATCCAGGTCGCATTCCGGGTCTGCTGAATCGAGGTTAATCGTCGGCGGAATCAAGTTCCTCTGGACAGCCAAGGCTGAAACAACCGTTTCCACACCCCCTGCCGCTCCGAGCAGGTGACCAATTGCGCTCTTTGTCGAGCTGATTGAGACTTTCTTGGCGTGCGGGCCTAGGGCCGACTTGATGGCACGCGTCTCGGCGATATCACCCAATTGCGTACTAGTTCCGTGTGCGTTGATGTAATCAATCGCATCCGGGGAAATGCCGGCATCTTTCATCGCCAGATTCATGGCCATCGCCGCCCCGCTGCCGTCGTCCGGTGGAGCGGTGAGGTGGTGGCCGTCTGACGACATCCCATATCCAATCAACTCTGCATATATCCTCGCGCCGCGAGCCTTTGCGTGTTCCAACTCTTCAAGCACCACCACCCCGGCACCTTCGCCCATGACAAACCCATCACGGTCTTTGTCCCAGGGACGACTGGCGAGTTGAGGAACATCATTTCGGGTTGATAATGCACGCGCGGCGCAAAAGCTCGCCAACCCGATCTTACAAAGCGCCGCTTCGCTCCCCCCAGCGATCATGACATCCGCATGATCCTGTTTTATGAGCCTCCCGGCATCGCCGATGGCATTTGCGCCGGTGGCACAGGCCGTTGCGATCGCAGTGGTAGGTCCGTTCAAGCGGTACATGATCGACACGTTGCCGCTTGCAGCATTTCCCATCAGTCGGGGCACTGTGAACGGGCTAACACGTCCAACGCCTCGGGAGTTGAGAATGTCGTGCTGCTCCTGAATCGTTTCGATCCCACCGATGCCGCTTCCGATGATGACGCCTGCGCGCAGGCGATCAACCTTCTCGAAGTCGATCGCAGCGTCTTTCACCGCCGAAACCGATGCGGCAACACCAAACTGCGCAAAACGATCAAGTCGCTTGGCTTCGCGGGCATCGATTCCGTAGCGAGTAACATCGAACGCCGCGCATTCACCGCCAAAGCGAACGGGGTATTGACTCACATCCCAACGGGTGATCGGACCGATGCCGCTCTTTCCAGTACACAGCGCATCCCACACCCGCTCGACGTCTTCGCCGAGAGATGTGACGACACCCAAGCCGGTAATGACTACGCGACGCGCCATGGGAGATTAAAGGCTGTCGGTCGGATGCCGGATTGTGAATCCGGTGATCGTCAACCGAAATTAACACACGCCTACTTCTTATGCTCCTTGATGTAGTCGATCGCCTGACCGACGGTTTGAATCTTCTCCGCTTCCTCGTCTGGAATCGACAATTCAAATTCGTCTTCAAACTCCATGACGAGTTCGACGGTGTCGAGCGAGTCGGCGTTGAGGTCGTTGATGAAGTGGGTTTCGCGAGTAATCTCGCCTTTGTCCACGCCCATCTGTTCACTCACGATTTCGATGACTTTCGTTTCGATCTCGTCCATAACCTTTCCTGGCCTCAGCTAAAGTGCGCCCATCCGGCGTCCGCGTCCGGGCTGGGCAAGTTGGGTGACTATATCGGTGGCGACTTACTTTGCAACGCTCCCGCTCGATATGTCCATTGAACTGGACCTCAAGAGCAAAAGTCACATAGCCATCCCACCATCCACGCAAACGACTTGGCCCGTAACATAACTTGCTGCCTCGCTGGCAAGGAATGTTACAATCGCCGCAATCTCATCCGGCGTGCCAAAGCGGCGGAGTGGAATCATTCCCTTTGCAACTTCTTTGATTTTCTCGTTTAGGACATCTGTCATCTCGGTTGTGATAAAGCCAGGTGCGACAACATTGCAGGTGACCCCCTTGCCAGCGAGTTCCTTGGCAATCGTCTTACTCAGCCCGATCAACCCTGCCTTACTGGCAGAGTAATTGGCCTGACCCGCGTTACCTACCACGCCCGAGACCGAACCGATGTTCACTATCCGACCTGATTTGCTGCGCATTATGAAGCGGGCAGCGCTTCGACAGGCGACAAAGACGCTCTTCAAATTTACGTCGATCACACTGTCAAAATCGGCGTCTTCCATGCGAAGAAACAACCCGTCCCGTGTGATGCCCGCATTGTTCACCAGCACATCAATTCGGCCATGCGTCTCAGCAATGCGTTGGACCGTTTCTTCAATCGCCTTGAAATCAGCGACATCGAGCGCAGCGGGTTCGGCGCTGCCCCCCTCGGACCTAATCGCATCGGCGACAGCGCATAGTCTTTCTAAAGACCTTGCACACACAATTACATGCGCTCCATCCACTGCCAGCTTTTTTGCGATGGCTTCTCCGATGCCCCGCGATGCGCCGGTGACTATGGCTACTCTTTTTTCGGTCATCCCTGTCCTTTCAAGAACAAACGTCCACATGAACCGCTCAAGCTCCAAATGGCAGTTGTTCGACACCGGGGCCTAAGCCGCGAGGATTGAATCCGCGGTGGCATAGTTGTCTATGACAAGCCGGCGGTTGATCTTTCTGAGCAGGCCTGTCAAAACACGCCCCGGCCCAAGTTCAACGAATCGAGCCTCGCCCGCGGCTAGCAAGCTCTGCATCGTCTGTTCCCAACGAACAGGTTTGACAATTTGATCGACTAAGAACCGCTTGATCGAGGTGGCATCGGCGTGCGGAGTCGCAGTTACGTTTGAATAAACAGGCATTTGCGGAAAAGACGTCGGCGTGTTAGCCAGTTCGACTGCCATTTTGTCAGCACCGGATTGCATGAGCGGTGAATGGAACGCCCCTGCGACCACCAGCGGTACAGCCTTGTATCCCGCGGCCGATGCTGCATTTGCAAAGCGCCCGCAGGCCGCATTACTCCCGCTGACAACGATCTGTCCGGGCGCATTGTAGTTGGCTGGCACAAGCACCTCGCCCTCTGAGGCACCTCGGCATAGTTCGGACACTACGGCGTCGTCTGCTCCAATAATCGCGACCATTCCGCTGGGCGTGGCTACCGCCGCCTCCTGCATATACTTGCCACGGGCTGCGACAAGCCGCAAGCCCTCCGCAAAGCCAAACGCCCCGCCTAGATGAAGGGCGGTATATTCACCTAGCGAGAGGCCCGCGAGCGCCGTCACGCACGCGAGGTCGATCAACCCAGCCTGCTTCGCCGCTTCAAAGCTCGCGACGCTAGTCGCATAGATCGCGGGCTGGCTTACATCGGTCCGATTCAGCTTCTCCTCAGGGCCGTTGAAGCATATCGCGGCCAGATCGTAGCCGAGGGTTGCGCTTGCGGCGTCAAAAACGGCTCGTGCAGCAGAGAATCGGCTGGCGAGATCTTGACCCATGCCAACATGTTGCGCGCCTTGTCCCGGACATAAGATGTAGGTTTTGATGCTCATGCTGCGTTCCCTCGCGCGACTTGCTACCCATCTCAGATTCGGATGACCGCGTTAGCCCAAGTGAGTCCCGCGCCAAAAGCGACCATGAGGGCGACATCGCCCTTCTTGAGCCGTCCCTGTCGCAGCGCCTCGTCGAGGGCGATTGGAATCGATGCCGCGGAGGTGTTGCCATATTTTTCGATGTTGATAAATGCCTTCTCTCGCGGCAGGCCGAGCCGCTCCATCGCACTGTCAATGATTCGAAGGTTCACCTGATGCGGAACGATAAGCTTGATGTCATCAATACCTAGCCCAGTTTTCGACATGGCGTCATCAATGAGTTCGTTGAACCGGGTGACTGCAAACTTAAAGATCTCCCGACCTCGAATGCGCATAAAGTGCTGCCGGCTGGCAATCATTTCGGACGAAATCGGAGTTCGCGCGCCGGGAAGCGTGTAGAGATACTCCCAGCCGTTTCCGTCGGCGTGGATACTGCTGTAGAGCACGCCCCGTTTGGGTTCCTGTGAGCGAGAAAGGACCACCGCACCCCCGCCGTCGCCAAAGAGGATGCAACTACTTCGGTCCTGATAATCGACGACGCGTGTCAACGTTTCCGCCCCAATGACCAGCACATTTTTGTATCGGCCGCACTCAATAAAGGCCGAGGCCATGTGAACGGCGTAGAGAAACCCGCTGCAGGCGGCCGAAACATCGAACGCGGGCGTTGTGCTCAAGCCAAGCGATGCGCCGACCATGCATGCAGTGGCAGGCATCGACAGTTCCGGGGTCACCGTGGCGCAGATGATTAAGTCGAGGTGCTTCGGTTCAAGCCCGGCCGACTTAAGTGCCGCTGTAGCTGCTTTGCTTGCGAAGGAGAGAGTCGATTCACCAGGCGACGCGATCCGACGTTCTTTGATGCCGGTCCGCTGGGTGATCCACTCGTCGTTCGTATCTACCAGCTTCGATAGATCGTCATTCGTGAGTCGCTTTTCCGGAAGGCACGATCCAGTGCCGGTGATTATGGCAGAATACGGGGTCATTGAAATTACAGATTCTGCGGGGCGATTGCCCGATTAACAAGCACCAAGACGACGCATCCTAAATTTTGGACTGAAAATGAACTCCGAGGCGACTCAATCATCATTCACTTGGATGCTTCTGGCGATGCGGTCGGTGATCTTTGCATTCACCCCGCTGTTCACTAACTGCCTCGCGACGCGGATTGCATTCCGGATTGCTTTCGCTTCGCTCCGACCGTGACAGATCATGCTGATGCCCCCGACGCCCAGTAGGGGCGCGCCGCCGTGCTCCTGCCAATCGTGGCGTGCCCAGATGCGCTTCGCCACACCCTTGAACTTGGCAAACACCTCCGCGGACTCCTGTTCCATTTCGGCCGCCATCGTCTGAAAAATTCCTTCGCTAAGGCCTTCAGTGAACTTCAGCAATATGTTTCCCACAAAGCCGTCGCAAACGATCACGTCGCAGATACCCTTGAAGACATCCTTGCCCTCAATGTTTCCAACAAAGTTGATCAATGGCTCGTCTCGCAGCAACTTCCGGGCCAGCTTCACAGTGCCAGTCCCCTTGGCGTCTTCTTCGCCGATACTCAACAGGGCAACACGAGGATTTTCAATGTCGAACAGGTCGTGGGAATACGCGCTTGCCATGAGGGCAAACTGCTGCAGATACTTCGGTTTGGCGATGACCTGCGCACCGACATCACAAACAACCACAGGCCCATGAAAAGTTGGCAAAACGACCGCGATGCCGGGCCGCGCCACGCCGGGGAGCAATCGCATTCGGAGTTGTGATCCAGCGACACACGCCCCAGTGTTTCCGGCGGAAATGACCGCGTCGGCCTCACCTTTGCTGGCGAGTTTACACATCACAGCAATCGAACTGTCGGGCTTGGAACGAATCGAGTCGACGGGAGGATCATCCATTTCGATGACCTGGGTCGTCGCGACTACGTTGTAATGCTTGAGTTTCGAGGCAGGAACCGGGTTGGTTGCCAAGGCAGCCTGAATGGTCGGCCCATCGCCAACAAGGTGTACCAGATCTTCGCCGGACAAAAATTCGGCCGCCTGCCAACATCCCAAGAGGATTTCGGCCGGCGCCCGATCGCCGCCCATAACGTCGACCGCAACTCGCACCTGTGAACCTCCCGTCGCCCTAACTTACGTTCGTTTAGCTTTGCTTTTCTTCGACAGCAAGCGCCAAGTCTTGATTCACAAACCCGCAATTGCCACAGGCGGCGTGCGGAAGCTTTGCGTTGCCGCACTGAGCGCAGCGCACATAGCGAATCGGGGACAATGCATGATGCGACCGACGCTTGCGCTTACGCATCTTGCTGATCTTCTGTACCGGCTGCATGACTAACTCCTTGAACAGACTGCACTTAGCAGCCGCCCGCGGGCATTTTGCCTGCGGAGCCTTCATTAACCACGGCAATCATTACGCCGCTTTCGAGAGCCACATAAGCTATCAATCGGGCGGATTGTGTCAAGTTTCGGAAAGTGCCGGTTCCCTGACCGACGGCGGCGGGCTGTTTCCCGTCGCAGTACGACGCACTGAACTAATACCCCTCCGCGGCGCTTCCGGCGAGCACGCAGAGGCAACCGAAGAGCACCGACAGCACGAAGGAGCAAATCCCCACAATCAGGCAAATCTGGGCAGCCTTGCGGTCACTCGCAGCGGGCTTGTCTTTGTATAGAAAGAAAAGCACAAACCCCAAAATCGGCACAAATCCGCTCGCGAGATAGAGAACAATTCGAACGTTGTCCGCGAGAGGTTGCTCCACGCCCACGGATGGCGGGAAGTTCGTGGGTGGCACCCGAGGTGGTGGCGACCGAGGGATCGCCGGGGCAGCACTTTGAGACGAACGAATCGGCGGCACCGAAACTGGCTTCGGCGTCGAAGGGTCCCTTGTGACGCCTGGCCCCACATGAGGTTGTGACGTGATTCCAATGGTCGATGCCCCGGATGCGGTCCCCGGGCCACTTCCTCGCATCAGCAGCGCGTTGATGTTGGTCGCAAGTCGATCAATGTTGCCCTGCATCGGCGGGTTGATCGCGTCCAGCCAATGCGCGGGTCCCAGGTAATACTCCAGCGCTCCCTTTGGTTGGACATCCTGAATCCGCAGCGGAATGATGGCAACCCCTTTGTTCACCGCTCGATCGACTTCTTTCGGGATCTGCGACGATTGATTGGCGTGATCGGAGAGCAGCAACACCATGACCTTTGCCGAGCTAATCGCTTCGACGATCGCCTGACCCCACTCTACTCCAGCGAGAATGTCGCGCGGGGCGATCCAGCAGCGAATGCCCTTCTGCTCCAGACCGGCACACACGGCATCCGCAATAGGTTTGTCGTGCGTGCTATAACTGATAAAAACGTCGTGCATTTCGTTCCTCTCCAGCTACCACTTCCGACGAGTTAGCAGCAAGACCAAGAAAAATGGTCCGCCCAGAAGGCTCGTTATGACGCCCACTGGCAGGTAGGTGCCTACCGGTCCAAACGCGCTAATCTTTCGCGATGCTGCGTCTGCAAGGCAAAGCATCACTGCCCCGAGCATGGTCGCAACCGGCAACAACCGCCGGACATCGTGGCCGACGATCACCCGGCCCAAGTGCGGGCAAATCAACCCCACGAAGCCGATTGGCCCACTCACTGCAACTGCTGCGGCCGTAATCAGACTTGCTACGATGATACCTCCCCATCGTAACTGATTGATCGGTACACCAAGCGACGCTGCCTCTGCATCGTTCATAGTGCCGGCGTTCAGCACACCTGCGCCGAGCATAATCACCGTAAATCCCAAAAAAATGGCGATTCGCGACGTCCAAATTTGCCACGACTGAAGGTTCGTCTGCAGCCCACCGATGAGGAATGCCATCGGCCCCCCTGGCGTGGCAATATCTTTCACAATCGCGTTGATCAGCAAGAACAAGGCACCGCAGACAGCATTAACGATCACCCCGATCAGGATGAGCGTGGCCGGCTGCAACCTTCCCCTGCCGCCGGCAATCGCTAGGACGACCGCCACCGCGGTGATGGCACCAAGGAACGCCATCGCCTGCTGGCCAATCGCCATCGCGCCAGCCAAACCTGAGAAAGCGGGCAATGTCCAGAGATATCCTGCGAGTGCCGCCCCGCTGCTGGTTCCGAGGAGGTATGGATCGGCGAGCGGGTTTCCGAGCAATGCCTGGTACGTCACCCCCGCCACCGCCAGTGCCGCACCTACCAGCGACGCCAGAAAAACCGATTCCAGTCGATATGGGAGCGTGGCCGAGGTCGGCCAGCCGATCGAACCGGTTGAGCCGATCAGCAGGCACACGAACGCCACCCCCGCCCAGGCGATGAACGTCAGCAGCAGGATTACGACCAATTGTCGACCGCCCAGACGCGTCAATTCGGCCTCGTTGTCGGATGACTCCCGTGCAAGATCGCCGCCAGTCGCTCCGCCGTTTGTGTGGCGCAAAAGCCTGGAAGCAGCACGTCCGGATCCGTCACCCAAAATACTTGGCTTTGCTTCACTGCGCGCAACTCCGACATGGTGGGCCAGAACGATTTGGCATACTCAATAGATTGGGTCGACGCCCCCGGCAGCAGTTGAATGATTACATCAGGATCAAGTGCGGCAAGCCGTTCGCGGTCAAGCGTTGGGTAATCAACTCCCACCGGTATGACATTCACTCCACCCGCTATTTCGAGCAATTCGCCCAGAAATGTCCCGGGCCCGACGGCATTCAGTCCGGATTCACCCACAACCAACAAAACTCCACGCTTCGGATAACTCTCCGCAAAAGTTCGGACCTGACTAAGGGCGTCGTCCCAACGATTCACCGTTAGGTCGGCTTCGCTTTTGGCGTCGAGCACGGTCCCCAACTCGGCGATCGCCAGTCGGGTGTCTTTGAGCGAGTCAATCTTTCGATTAAACATCTTGATGTTCAAAGCGGCGGCCCGGTCGGCAAAACCTTCGGGCATCTTGTCTGCGTGATACTGGGTGACAATGACATCTGGCTTAAGTACCGCCAATAACTCCCAATCAACGGATCGATAATCGCCCGCACGCGGGAGATGATCGGTGATCTTTCGCGGGGGCTCAAAATTACTGACTGCGATGAGTTGCCCGGCAAGCTGCATCGCAACGACGATGTCCGTGGCCGCGGGAGAAAGCGAGGCTACCCTGGGTGCCGAGGTTCCAACGACCTCTGAGGCGGGTGCCGGGGTGCGATCGCAACCACACGCGAGCATCACTGCAAGAAACATCGCGAGAGAACTGGCAATTCGCCGTTGAATCATCAGCCGAGGATGCTAAAGTTGCTGGCAGATCGTGTCAAAATTGCAGGGGTAACCCTGCGAGTCGAAGTCAAACGTCTCAGTTTATCGCACGGAGGCAGCCAATGAGTGAACAATCTACCGGATTCATGAGCAGAATCGCTTCGATCTTCACCCGAAAGAATCGGCTGGAGGAAGGTGGTATCTCCTCCGACCTTGACAGCACGCAGCCGCCATCGCAATTGGTAGAAACGCGACAAAGCATTTTCCGTCCATGGGCGAAACGAGATCACGCCTTGCAGAATCTGTCCGAAGGATTTGTCACGCTGACGCGACTGATGAGCGGCATTCGTGATAACCTTGAGAAACAGAACACCCGTCAGGAGGACTTGATGCGGGTACTGTCGCAGCTCCCGCAGATGATAGAGACGATTCCGGAATCGAATCGTAGTCAGGCCGAAGCCCTGAAGACGATCTACACTCAACTGGCCCAGCAGAATCAGGCGCAAACCACGCTGGGTGAAGTGCTCAATCGCATTTGCGACACGTCCGGCGAGCAGAAGAGTCTCATCAATTCGCTCAACGACCAACTCGACTCGCTCCGCCAGACCGATGCCAGCATCAGCAGCAACATCAGCAATGTAGGCACGGCTATGCAATCGCTGAGCGAACACAGCGCGACAAGCACGCAGGTACTCCAACAAGTTCAATCGGGCATGTCTCAGCGGGACGCCATGCTTAATCAACTCTTGGAGAAGCAGAATCACCGTTTCAACGCCATTTTCTGGGCCAGCGTGGTCCTTTCGATCACCACGATCCTGTCATTGGTGATGGTAACTTACCTTGCGATGAAGTAGGTTGCGGTGTGCCCCGCATTCATCGCCGAATCACTACCTCTGTTCTGGCACTGGGGCAAAAGCGCGCTCGACTCCGCGGCACCGGGTTGCGTTGCAGGACTGATAGTTGAGAATTAACTCACCCTCGGCAATTGTAGTTTCGATTTCAACTTGGATCTCCCCTGAATAGCTGTTTCCAAACGCTCCAGTTTCGGTCGGCGGAGGAAATCGGACGGTTGCTGTCGGGTCGTGTGAAAGGGTTACCACCGTCGGGGCGACGCCAGGCTGCGCAACTTGGGTTGCAATGTGCCATCCAGGCGCGATTCGAACTGTGAGAGCCAAAAGAGTGGCAGACCGACGCGTGCAAGTCACAGACACGATCTGCCCTTCGTCGATCGGTGGAGCATGCGCCGCTGCACCCTGAGTTGGCAAGAACTGCGAACTGCCGCAAAGCTCAATCGACACGGCCAACATTGCGCTCATCGCTTCGGCTTGGCTATGGAGCTTCGAATCGAACGCGGCCACCACGCGCTGCGCATCGTCTCGCTTTCCAAGCTTCAGCAGCACCTGAGCCGCGACAGCGTTCCCGGAGGGCAGAGGGTTATCAGTGCCCGATTTCTGCCGCACAATCAAATCGTCGGCGTTTCGATCAGTGAAAAAGAAGCCCCCATCATCATCATGCAAACGGCGGAGCATTTCGTCCACCAGACGCTGTGCAGATCCCTTCCAGTTCGGATTCCCCGTCAGACGAGCTAGAACAAGCAAAGCTTCGGCAAGACACGCATAATCTTCCAGCACGCCTGCATGCTTTGAGATCCCATCTCGGCTAGTCCGACGTAACTGGCCTTCCGAGGTCAAATGGTTGTCAAGAATGAACCGCGCTGCCGCCTCGGCGGCGTGTAGGTATCGGGCTTCAGATAATGTGGAGCCAGCCTCGGCCAATACTCTGATCATGAGGGCATTCCAACTTGTGATTACCTTCAAATCGACCATCGGCTGCTCGCGTCTGTCACGAGCGGAATGCAATCTCTCGCGCATTCGCTTGAGCACGTCGAATTGCGCGTGAAACTTCTCGACATCTGCGACATACAGAATGTTTGCGTCTGGTTGCCCGTTCGCGTAATGCGGATCGGCAAAGTTGGGTCCCGTTGTCAAGCCGAAGACTTCACAAAAAGTATCGATCTCGCGGTGCGCAAATGCGGAGCAATTGCTACCCTCTTCCTTGCTGCCCAGCACTTGCCGCACTTCCTGCTGCGTCCAGAGATAGGACAACCCCTCTCGTGCACACACTTCTGCATCTATTGCGGTAGAGAATGCCCCTTCGCGCGTCCTCATCTTCGCCAGGACGAAGTCCAAGAGTTCCCTCGCAACGACTTCATAGCGCGGCTCGCGAAAACGGCTCGCTGCGGTGAGATAAACTGAAGCGAGCAAGGCGTTGTCGTAGAGCATGATCTCGAAGTGAGGAACGAGCCATTGGGCATCAGTGCTGTACCGATGAAATGCTCCGCCGAGTTGATCGCGGATTCCGCCGTACATCATGGCATCGAGCGTGGCGCGCACGCGCTGCTCAAGGATGCCTGCCTGCTCGCCCAACTCTCTGGCGACTGGTGATTCGGGTATCGTCGCCGCAAGAATCAATTGCAGCAACGTCTGGCGTGGAAACTTTGGTGCGCGACCAAACCCGCCATTCTGGGCATCAAAATCGCTTGCCGAGCGCATCACCATCTGTGCGATCGCGTTAGGTTGAAGCGAATGCGCCGTCTGCGTGTTCGACGCCACCTCCACCTGCTGAAGAATTCTTGTAAACTGCGCGGCGGCCCGCGCGACTTCTGCGTTGCGATTTTCCCATGCATCATGAATCGCGCGAAGGACCGAGACGAACCCAGTGCGCCCAGGCAAATCCGTGGGCGGAAAATAGGTGCCCCCGTAAAAATACTCAAGTTGTGGGGTAAGAAACACGTTCATCGGCCACCCGCCGTGATGAGTCTGCACTTGCACCGCGGTCATGTACAGTTGATCGACATCCGGGCGTTCTTCACGGTCCAGCTTGATACAGACAAAATGCTCATTCATCACGGCAGCGACTGCGGCACTTTCAAAGCTCTCGCGCTCCATCACATGGCACCAGTAACAGGTCGAATAGCCAATGCTCAGAAAAATCGGCTTCTTCTCGCGACGTGCGCGTTCAAATGCCTCAGAACCCCACGGATACCAATCAACGGGATTGTGGGAATGTTGCAAAAGATAGGGCGATGTCTCGTGTACGAGCCGGTTTGCCATTTCAGATCATTATAGCGCGAGCGGTGCAGTTTCGTCCGCGGGAACTTGCTTAGTCTTCAGGCTTCTCGCCTCCATCGGCCATGCGTACTATTCGGGGATCAAAGCGTGCAATGACTTCAACCAACTCCGTCTGGTGGGCCATCACTTCATGGATGTCCTTGTAGGCGAACGGGTTCTCATCGATCCCGGCTGACAGCAACTGCACGCCGCGCTCTTCCAGAACAGGCTTGACCTGTGCCCAACGGTACTGCTGCTTAGCCGCGGTGCGGCTCATGCGTCGGCCCGCACCATGACTCGCGCTGTTGAGGCTGGCAGACGCGCCCTTTCCTCGCACGACGAAGCCGGGCGACGCCATGCTGCCGGGAATCACCCCCAAGACGCCGCTCGCCGCAGGCGTCGCGCCCTTTCGGTGCACGATCACCTCTTGACCGTCGTGCGACTCTTTCCATGCGAAATTATGGTGGTTCTCAACGCCCGCCAACACGTGCGCCCCGATCGCTTTGGCGATCCGGCGATGAATCACCGCGTGATTGGCTGCGGCATAGCTACCCATCAGGTTCATTGCTGCGAAATACTCCTTGCCCGGCTCAGAATCCAGATCCAGCCATGCCAGCCGCTTCAGTTCGGGCGGTAGGTATGGGTGAAGGCTCATCGCAAGGTTGGAGTAGTGATTCGCGACCATCGCCCCCGTGCCACGAGAGCCGGAGTGCGACAGCAAGGCGATATAACTTCCCGGTTGCATTCCGAGATCGGGCTTCGATAACTCCAGAATCCCGAACTCAACAAAGTGATTGCCAGAGCCACTGGTGCCCAGTTGCGGCCAAGCCTTAGTGTCCTTCAGCTTCTGTGTAATCGATGTGACGGCCCAATCCTCATCCATTACCGCGTGCTCATTCTTCCGCTTAAACGTCGCCCCTGCGCCAAAGATAGTTTCTCGGTGGAGTGCGTTGACAAGATGATGGCGCCACTTCTCCAACTCAGCGCCCGCGATATCGAACACGCTAAGCTTCATGCGGCAGGCAATGTCCACGCCCACTGCATACGGAATCACTGCGTTCTTCACCGCAAGCACCCCACCGATCGGCAGGCCGTAGCCTAAATGGGCATCTGGCATCAGAGCCGCCCGGACCGCAACAGGAAGCCTCACAGACTGCTTTAGTTGATCTACCGCTGCCGGCTCGAGTTCCTGCCCCCAGACTTGAAAATCGGCGGCGCTTTCGCGCTCAACCCAAAATGGCCTGTCGCGCTCCTCGATCAGCGCGACAGCCAGTTCGCCAAGCAGAGGATCGCTGGCGAATGCGTCTGGACTCTGCAGCACGGCACCCAGTTTCTCCAAAGCAACACTGCGGCCGCCATGTTTCACCAGCCGTTTGGAGATGCGCAGCGCCAGGCCGACGATTTTTCCTTCGCGATACCCGAGCGCAGTGATGTCGCGGCCGTTCATGAGATAGTCAGTTTAGGCGCAGCGGCGGAAGCGCTGTTTCGGTCGACTTCTCGGATGAGGTTGTTCACGAGATTCTCAAGAGCTATTCTTAAGTCTTGTGCGCCACTGAAGTTATCGAGAGGCGCACCTGCGTCGCTATTCAGGCGCAGTTGCTGAAACATAGGGAGCTCACCCAGAAACGGCACCCCCAGCGCATCCGCAGCCTTTCTCGCCCCGCCGCGGCCAAAAAGGTCATGACTCGTGCCGTCTGGCAGCGGAAAATAACTCATGTTCTCTACAATCCCAAGAATCGGCGCCGCAAGCTGTTGAAACATCCTCACCGCGCGAATGGCGTCATCCAGCGCCACCTGCTGCGGCGTGGCGACAATAACAGCGCCGCTCAGCGGCAGTAACTGGCAAAGCGTCAGCGGGACGTCTCCTGTGCCGGGCGGAAGATCGACAATGAGATAATCCAGTTCGGGCCAATGCGTGTTGTCTACAAGTAACTGCTTGAACGCACCGTGAGCCATCGGGCCACGCCAGATCAGCGGCTTATCTTGCTCAACCAGGTTTCCGATGGTGATGGTGTGAATTCCGTGCACATTGAATGGCACGATCTTCATCACGTCGTTAACCTTGGTGCTCTTGACCATCGCACCCTTAATGCCAAGCAATGTTGGCATGCTGGGACCGTAGATATCACCATCCATCAGCCCGACTTTTGCCCCGGTTCGACTCAATCCCACCGCTACGTTGGCCGCGATTGTTGACTTGCCGACACCACCCTTGCCGGCACCGACCGCGATGACATGCCGAACTTGTGGGAGGGCCCCGCCGCGTTCTGAAACACCTTTCGGCCCGCCCGGCGGAGCTGTCACATTGACCACCACCCTTTCTGCACCAATCCGCCGGAGCGCGACCGTGATATCGCGCTCAACCAATTCCCTTAGCGGACCGGTTGGATTGGTCAATTCAACCGTCAGTGACACGTCATAGGCCTTTACCAGCAGGTCTTTCAACATGCCGAGGGTGACGATGTCTTTGAAGAGCTCTGGATCCTTCACAGTCTGGAGCGCCGCCAATACTTGTTCGCGTTCTAATGCCATACTCACTTTCCTATTCACTCGAGTTCAGCGATTATATGCCACTCAGCCGCGATACACAGCGCCGCGTCGAAACGCGACACTTGGCTTGCTGGCAAAACGGATGTCTCACTTACGAGCTGATTTACCGCATGACCTTGCCAGGACAGGCCTAAACCTGCACCCCGGCACGGAAGATGACGGGTGGGCAAAGCCCCCTCCCGTTGTGCTCGGCGATGGGACAATCGTGCAACTTTTAAAGGACGGCGAGGCACTGAGCGCCGCTTATGAGGCGATCGCCGGTGCACAGCGGATCATCTGCCTGCAAGTCTACATCTTTGGTAGCGATGCGACCGGACGGCATTTTGCTGAACTACTCATTCGGAAGGCGCGCGACGGGCTTAAGGTGTTCGTTTCCTATGACTCATTTGGCTCAATGATGAGCGATCGAACAATGTTCCGGGAAATGCGTGCTTCGGGCGTTCGCGTGGAGGAGTTTCACCCGATCAGGCCGTGGGATTGCCGGTATAGCTGGCGACCTTTCAATCGGGACCACCGCAAGCTGGTGGTGGTCGATCACGAGATCGCTTGGCTTGGTGGGCTGAACATCGGCGACGAATACGCCGGCCCTTGGATTGCTGGTCGCGCCGCGCTTGAGGTCGAGCCGTGGCGCGATACGGCAGTCGGCTTGCGCGGGCCGGTCACCCGATCGCTCTTCCAGTGCTTTATTGCAAGCTGGAGATACCTGCATACCGGCGGGCGCATTCACCGATGCGAATGGGTGAGAGAGCTCACTTTTGCCGACATTCTCGGAACCGTCCCAACTCGCCGCAGCGAGGTGAAAGAGCGTTTTCTCCGGGTGGTTCACTCCGCTCGAGAAAGCATCCTCCTCACGATGGCCTATTTTGCGCCGCATGATGATCTTGTAGACGCAATGTGCGCCGCTGCCAGACGCGGAGTCCGGGTGAAGCTCTGCATTCCGGCTAAAAGTGATATGCCACTGCTCACAATCGCCGCAAGGAGCTTTTACGAAGATATGCTTCGCGCAGGCGTTGAAATCTTTGAGCGACAGTTCGTCATTTTGCACGCCAAGACGATGGTTGTTGACGAAGCAATCAGCGTGGTAGGCTCAACAAATCTCGATTATCGAAGCATCGAGTACAACTGCGAGTTGTCGGTCGTCATTCGAAGCCCCGAGTTTGGAGAGAAGATGGCAAAGTTGTTTGACAATGACGTTCGATACTCAAGGCAAATCAGGCTTGAAGAATGGCGTCATCGAGGGGTTCGTGACCGGGTGGGACAGTGGGCGGTCAGCCGCGCCCGGTATCTACTCTGAGCTTGGCGGTTTACCGGTCAGGCCAGTCGCCACTAAACACTTCAACAGCAGGCCCTGTCATGTAGACATGATTGTCGGCCTCACTCCACTCGATCCCCAAAACGCCGCCGGGCAGGTTTACCTCTACAGTCCTGTCCAACCGACCGGTAAGAACGCCCGCGACCACGACCGCACTCGCTCCAGTGCCGCAAGCCAGCGTAATCCCACTTCCCCGCTCCCACGTCCGCATGCGAACGGCGACGCGCGACACCGTAGCTGCAAAATGCACGTTCACCCGGTTCGGAAAAATCGGTTGCGTCTCAAAAAATGGCCCCACTTGTGCTAGCGGCACCGCCTCGGGCTGTTTGCAGAACAGGACCATGTGCGCGCTGCCCATCGAAACAGCGCTAAATCGATCTTCCAGGCCGCAATCTTTCATCCACGCGGCGGGCTGACCGATCGGAATGTATCTTGAGAGAACTGCGTCGACCAGCGGCGCATCCAAATCGTGCGGCAATGACATGGGAATCTGCCGGGCTTGAAGAATTGGCTCATCCATATCGACGGTTGAATGGCTGATTCTGCCGTCAGTGCCGACCGTTTGCTGAATGCTAAGACTGCCTCGCAGGGTCTCAACACGCATTGGATTGACCCGAACCAACCCGCGATCCCACACAAATTTGGCCAGCCCGCGGACGCCGTTGCCGCACATCTGTCCCTCACTGCCATCCGCATTAAACATGCGCATGCGCACATCACTCGCTTGGCTGGGCAGTGCCAGGATGAGGCCGTCGCTCCCAGCGCCAAAGTGGCGATCGCTGATCCGCCGGGCCAGGTCGGCAGGGTCCGTCGGAGCAGGGTTTGTAATGCAATCAACGTAGAGATAGTCGTTGCCGCAACCGTGAAGTTTGGTGAATCGCATCCGCTTTTAGTGTATCCGCGTTAACTTTCTAAGGCGAAACGACCGATAATCACTAGGTGTCTGTTTGCGAAGAAACAAGTACTGCAGCCGTCGTGGCGCTGCGAAATTGGGATTCGAACCTGCGTTTCCTTGAAAAGGAAGGCCAAGATTGCTATCCAGCATTTCGAGCCGACCTTGAATTCGTCTACGGTCGCGACGGGACCCTGACCGCGCGCACCGCCGGAGACTGGTATCGAAACTGTTCCGTACCAAAAGCCGCTGCAATCGCCCAACTGCGAGATTTGGCGGCACCGAGTTCGTGTGTCTGCATCCTCGACCCAGCCCACCCTGCCGTGATTCGACTTATTCTTGAGCGGTTTCGCCCGTCGCAAGCGGTTGTGGTGGTAGTACCCTCGAAGGAGCACTTCTCGGCATTGCTCTGCTTCGACGACCTCTCGGAAGCAATACAGGCGGGCCGATTGCTGTTTGCCTGGGGCTGCGATTGGCAATCACGACTCGCGACGATCTTCAACCGGCACACCGGATTGGCAATTCCCGGCCAGTTTATTCGACTCGAAGGAACCACGCCTCTCGATTCGGATGCTTTGATCGCGGAATCGCAACCAGTCTTTGCCGCTGCTGGTGTGGCTCGTCAGCGGCGACTTGACGGGTTGTGCCAGGTGTCACGCAGTTCTCGCAGCGGCAGACTGTTGCTCGTTGCCGGAAAGCAGTTTCGCCTTTGGTCCGACCCAACCGAGTGGGTTTCGGCCGAGATTACCCCGCATTTTGCAAAGGTGGAGTGGTTTGACACGGACAGCCCGCTGGCGGCAACGCCGCTTGCCTTGGCGGAAGCGGCTCAGGCGTGCGACGCGCTTCTTGCAATGGATGAGTTTCGCCCTGAATCGCTACCCCCAGAAGTTCTCGGCCGGCCGTGGATCACGTGGGTTTCACAAGGTTTGATTCCGAAGCGCACAGCCGCTAACTGCTCGGATTCTTTGGTCGTCGCCGACAAGTTGTGGGCTGAACGCGCGGCTAAGCAAGATTGGGAACGGAACAGGGTTGGCGTAGGCACGCCTGAATTTGATGCTGCCCCCCCGCCGCACGCAGGCACCGCGACGATGATCTGCGATCTTCCCAACCTTCGGCCAGCGGCAGATTTGGAGCACTTTTCGTCGTTGCGACTCCTTTGGGAGAGCCTCTATGACCGATTGAGTGAATCGCCCTTTGACGCAATCGACCGTGCGGACGAAGTCGTCGCACAGTCGATGCGCCAGCTTCAAATTGACCCCAGTAGAGTATCGCTTGACCGCTTTTCGAAGGGGATTGTTCCAGCGGCGTTCGCTGTCGGCCTTGTTAGGCAACTCCTTCAAATGGGCGTACCTCTTCGGCTGTACGGCGACGGTTGGCAACAAGTCTCCGAAGCGGCATCGGTCTGGAACGGGCCTGTCAAATCACGCGAGAGCTTCCGCGCAATCATCAACTCGACGCACACACTGATCCATTCAAATCCCTCCAGTCAGTGGCATCCTATAGACGCTTATCCGAGGCGTGTTATCCGCGGTACGCTGCGCGGGCTGACCGGGATGTTAGCTGATCTTCAAAACCCCGCCGCACCCTCCCGCGTGCAATCCAATGCGCGGATCAGCCTGGTTATTCGCGACTTAATGGCATCCCAGGTCGCATAGTCAACGCTAGCCCTCCGTGCTACGATCTGCCGTCCATGTGCTCAATTGTTCTATCTACGCTGCTCGGTCTAACCGGCGCCAGCCAGCTAGCCACGAATGCGATGCCCGCAACACACCGCACCTCGCAACCAACGTCGCAACCGTCGCTGGAACTGCGTCGATCAGTTGAGGCAGAGAAACTGCGCACCTCCATGCTCTCGCTACCCGTCATGCCACCGCGTGCGCTTGTGGCAACAATCACCCTGCAGTTGGCTGAGCCTGCGGGACTGATCCTGGCGGATTCCCCAATCGCCGCCAGCGACGGCGTACACCGGCTTGAGTTGACCGACCTGCCTGGCCTGGCACAGATCAACGTAGGTCAGGCCGGGCAGGAGAACGCTCGCTGGGTTGATTTTCAGCATGTTGAGTTCGCCACGCCCGATGCGATTGTGACTCTGCTGCAGGTCTTCGTTCGTGAAGATTATTTGATGATCGCCTACGACTTCACCGGGGCCCGAGAAGAGTGCCGCGTGCAGGTGATTCAGGCTCCCCAGATGGCGGAGAACAAAGACGAGATTTTTCGGCTTTATGTCGAGCGATTTGACTCGGTCACCGACGATTCGCTCGAAAAAATCACCTTAAAGGCAGATAGCCTGCGGACAATGCTGGCTACGCATCGAGACGAATCGATGCGATACATCATTGCGCCGCTCCGGGACCGAAAACTACACCGCGGGGTACTGCGCGTTCCGTCTGAAGTAGCCTGGCAGGTTTTGGGTGCCTCAGTTCCGCCACCTAAGGAGGCAGAAGATCGTGTGGCAACGCTGGTGCGAAAGTTAGATGCCGAAGAGTACGCAGAGCGTGAGACGGCGGCGACGGAACTGCGCAGGGGTGGTGCGATCACTGCGCTCATACTTCGACAGATTGATCGATCAGGACTCTCCGAAGAACAGCGACAGGCGGTCGATACAATCATTTCGTCATATGATCGGCTTAGCCAAGAGCACATTGAGCAGCGCAAGGCCGACCCTCTGTTTCATCTGGGCATTCTCTACGGTGACGAAACATCGCTGTGGCCGGCTGCGGCTGCGGCTTTGGGCTTGAGTCTCTCAAAGGGCGAAGAAAGCGACGTCGAGCAAATTCGTGACAAAGCAGACGCAACGCTTACCTCGCTGCTTCAAACCGCAAAGCCTCCGGCGGCGTCGCAGCCTGTAACGACAAATGGACAGTAAATAACGATGTGGCGAGGTAACCGCTTTCAGTGCGCCTCGGTTAAGATTGAGCTCGAAGGACGTGAAGACCCACGCTTCCATCGCAGCGCAATAGAATCCAGTGAAAATAGTGGCTACCCGACGACTTCCTCAAGTTCTGAATCGCGTACTTCCCTGAACACGGTGCGTCCCGGGGGCGTCGTGATCCATTTTCGGATCGCCAGCGTGACGCCTTCCCACTTCGGCCCAGCCCGGTGCTCCAGAAACGCAGCGAAGAGCTTGTCAATCACCCCGCAGAACTCCCTCAACTGTCCGATTCGCTCCTCGAACAACACCCGCGGAGTGTCGGCCTCTTCGATCGCCGGAAGTTTCAGTCCAGTAATTGCAAGACTCTCAGCGGAGAGTGTGAAAACGTACTGAGAGCCGCCAAACTCGATCGTAAGCCCACTCTTTCGTGGCACCTTGCCTGAACGGAGGGCTGCTGTGGCTTCGCTCATCCTCGTCGGCCCAATGGATTTCAGACCCACTTTGCCCGACTCTCCGTAGGCACACTCCAAGTCAAGCGATCGATCAAACATCACGGCTGCATCGCCATCGGCCGTGCCGACGTAGCCATCTCGACGGTCGACTTCGTGCCACAGCCAAGTGAGAAACTCATTTCCGAGGAAGTCTCGACTTTCGGCAAGCTTCGCGGTCCAGGGATAATCAGGCGTTTGCGACTCACCTTCCGGCCCGAAGACAAAGCGTGACGGCCGAGCATCTTCCAGATCCCGCCGCCGGCCGCGTGGCTCAAGCAGTCGGAGCGCCAACGCGCCCGCCGAAACCGCGGCGAGTTCCAGGCCGAAAGTTCGAGAAAAAAGCTCAACCAACTTCTCCTCTGCCGCCGAATTCACAGCAGCATAAACCGTCGAGGAAGGCAAATCCCACAAAACGGCGTACAACTTGCTGCGACGATACTGCCCCGATCTGAGATCGTCATCGATCTTCCGCCGCACTATGTCGCGGGCGTCTCGCTTCTGATTTTTACTGATAAACCCCGAAGGATTCCCCGCCGCCAGCACCTGCTCCTCGAGCGAAAGATACGCCTGCTTCACCTCCGCCGGCACCCGGTTGGTATCGATGCGCAGGCCAATATGCAGCGCTTCGGCATAGACGTTCGACTCGAACGAGAATGTGCTGTCGAGAATGTGACGCCCGCCGTTCCAGCCGTACTCGGTCTCGTCGGGCACGCCAGCCTCAGTAGGACGCAGTGCGTTCTCTGCGAGCAAATCAAGTTGCGTCTGCTCAATCAGTGCCGGCGCCTTACCTATGACTGAAAATCTGCGAAATGAAACAGGTCCAGAGTCAAATCCCATTGTTCAACGCCCAAGACGTAAGAGAATTCCCCGAGTCAACAGTAGCCGCGTCGCCGGCGGCGGCCAAGGGACCAGTTGCGACTTCAACAGGAATCGCGCATGTTATCCCCGCAGCATCCACAAAGTGGGTGGTTTTACACAAGGATCAGCAAACATGCCCAAATGTCTGGCCGCGGTTGCGCTTCTGCCATTTCTGATGCTGGGATGCGCGGCACAAGTAGAACCTGAACCCTTTCCATCAGCGACGCCTTCGCGCGTGATCAAAGTCACGGAGATGATTTTCCCGGCCGTTGTCCGGCTCGACGTGGCGCAAGAAATTTACCGCGACGGGAAACGGACGTTGCAGCGCGGCATCGGCAGCGGCGTGATCATTGATGCGCAGGGCCGCATTCTCACCAATTATCACGTAGCCGGACGAGCCGCCGAGATTTTTGTCACGCTGTTCAATAAGGAACGCGTCCGGGCGTCGCTCATCGGAGATGATCACTGGACTGATCTTGCGGTTGTTCAACTGGATATGGACGAGATCGCGCGAAAGAACATCAGCTTTAGCTTTGCACAACTCGGGACCAGCACGGGCGTGCGCACCGGGCAGGATGTGATCGCTGTCGGCACGCCATTTGGGCTGGCTCGGACGATGACGCTTGGCATCGTCAGCAATAACGAGCGGACTCTGTATCCTGACCGAGTACGAATCGACGAATATGAGACAGCAGAGTTCGACAACTGGATACAGATGGATACCCCGATCAATCCCGGTAATTCCGGGGGCCCATTGGTTGACCTCACCGGAAAGGTCATCGGAATCAACACACGAGGCGGAGCGCAGAACCTCAATTTCGCCGTGCCCATCGATACGGCCAAGCCAGTCGTGGCTGAAATCATCAGTAGTTCGAAAGACGGAAAACGAGGGCACGTTGCCCGAGCCGATCTCGGCCTTGAACTGCGCCCGCTACAGGATCTCGAGAGTTTTTATGCAATCGAGTTAAATCAAGGCGTTCTGGTTGACTCGGTTGCCAAAAACTCACCGGCAGCCATGGCCGGGGTGAAGACACAGGATATCTTGCTCGCGATCAATGACGTTCCTGTGAACGTTCGGTTTCCTGAGGAACTCGCTCCAGCACGAAAGCTGATTTCCGAACTGCCGATCGGTAAGGAAACTAGGCTTCAACTTAGAAGAGGAAAAGACACCCTCAATGTGCGAGCAGTCACAGACAAACTCGAGGGCGCTGCGGGTGAAGAGCGGGAATTTAAGAAGTGGGGGATGAGCGTGCGCGAAGTTACGCGTCAGTACGCCAGTGAGCGAAATCTGGACGACGACAGGGGCGTTGTCACAACCAGCCTGAATCCGGGCTTCCCAGCGGCACGCGCCGAGATACGCGGCGGCGATGTTGTTCGCAACATAAATGGAATTGAGATTGCCGATCTCGATCAATTCGCGTCTATTTATGACGAATCGATCAAGAAGCAGGAATCGCGCGTCGTAATCGGCCTGCAGAATGGACGATCCCGCCGGACGGTTGTACTGAGAATCACATTTGACACAGGCAGAACAGACGTGCCTACAACGGAACCTTCAAAATGAGCATGATTAGGATTTGCTACTTCAGCGGCGCGATCGCACTTCTCTTCAGCGTGATTGCCGCCATAGCGGCAGAGGGCAACCCCACACCTGCCAAGACATTGCGCGACCGCGTCTCGCCGTCGATGTACGCTGTGCAGTACACATGGGCGTACGAGTTCGGCCGCATCGACTTTGTCACCTGCGGTGTGGTGGTGCGCGACGATGGGTTGATGATGATCCCCCTCAGCGCGGTTGGCACCGGCCTGCCTGATTCACAGTTGGTCGACGTGAAGATCATCGTCCCATCAAAGGAGAATGATGAGGTTGAGATTGACGCGATTTTCCAGGGTCGCGATGAGCGTACTGAGCTGGCATTTGTAAAACCGCGTGAATCCGGGCGCGAGTGGAAGCCCATCACTTTTGAGGAGGTTCCGATTGAGGTTGGCGATGAAGTCACTTCGATCGGTATGCTCCCAAAGGATGCGGGATACTCGACATATTTTCAGAGAGGTGTGATCGCCGCGAGATTGCGAGGCGAGCACCCGGCGTGGCTTGTAACCGGTGGTGGAGTTGGGGCGGTCGGCGCACCGGTTTTCAATGCTGACGGTCAGGCGATCGGCGTGGTGATGGGCCAGATGCCGCAACAGCCGTTTTTGCATACTTCCAATGAAAGGCGAAACCAGAGCATCGTCACGCTTGCAGCAGTGAACATTCCTCCGGCATTGTTTACCCCCACGAGCGATTTTATGCTTAGCCTCACCGACCCACCGACGCCCGAAAAGCCGGTGGCGCTGCCATGGATCGGCACGCCGCAACTCACTGGGCTGGAGAAGGATGTTGCTGAAGCATTCGGCCTGCAAGATCAACCCGCAATTGAGATTGGCGACGTCATCAAGGACAGTCCGGCCGAGCGCGCGGGGCTGAAGGTAGGACAGAAAATCGTCAAGCTTAACGGCAAGCCGCTGGAACGTGGCGATAATCCGGAGGAACTTCCATCCATCTTCGGACGCACACTCCGGCAAATGCCAATTGGCACAGAAATCACGTTGTCTGTCCTGACTGAGAAGGATCAGCCGTTGACTGAGGTGAAGGTCACCCTGGAGCAACGTCCGAAAGACCAGCGCGAGTTACGGAGGTTTTGGGCGGAAGATCTCGGGTTTAGCACTCGCGACGTGTCATTTCAAGACACATACTCCCGCAAGCAGCCGGCTAATATGGAAGGGGTCGTCGTCGCCCTCACCAAGCGAGAGGGCGCAGCCGCAGCTGCAAGGTTGGAAATGGGTGACATTGTCACGACCTTGAACGGCGAAAGTGTGAAGGATCTCGATCAGTTTGAGGCAGCATACAAGGCCTTGCGTAGCGACAAGCCTCGTGAACCAGTGGTTGTGGTTGTCCTCAAGCCGGATGCAACGACGCAGACAATTAAAATCGAGCCGCCACAGTGAGCGCCGCAGTAGAATCGGCGAGTGGCACAAGCCCGTAGTCGCGGATATAGTTGCCTGATGCGCGTTACGAAACATGATCTAACGCCGGTGCGAATTGCCGCGATAAATCCATGTCGAGAAAATCATCAAAAAAGATCGAGAGCGTCGCATTTGTCTCACTTGGCTGTCCAAAGAATCTGGTCGACAGCGAGCGAATGCTTGGGCTTTTGGCGCAAGACGGGCTAAGCATCACGCCCGACGCCGCAGATGCCGATGCAGTTGTGATAAACACCTGCGGTTTTCTTGAGGCAAGCAAGGAAGAAAGCTTGCGCGAGATTCGTCAAGCGGTCGACCTGAAGCGTGAGGGGAAGGTTAAACGCGTTGTGGTCGCGGGCTGCCTTGTGCAGCGGCATAAAACCAAGCTCCTGAACGATGTGCCTGAGATCGATCGTCTGGTCGGCGTGTTTGATCGCGAACACATCGTTGAGGCTGTCCGGGGCCAAGAAAACCCTCGACAGGCGCACGGGCATTTCCTAGGCAAGTACCACGACTTAAGCCGGCAATCGCAGCAGGATGGCGGGCTAAGAGCGATACCCGCCGCGGAACGTCGCGCAGCGACTGGCCGGCGCCTACCTACGTTTCCTTTTGAAGATGACCGCGCGCGGCTGCGCCTCACCCCAAGGCATTATGCGTATCTGCGGATGAGTGAAGGATGCAACCAAGGCTGCGCGTTCTGCACCATCCCGGGCATTCGGGGACCGATGCGCAGCAAGCCGATTGAGCAGATTCTCACCGAAGCCAGAGAGCTGGCCGCCGACGGCGCGGTCGAGTTGAATCTCATCGGGCAGGACACGACCAGCTACGGCACCGACATCGGCTACGAGCCGGGGCTCTCGGGCTTGCTTCGAAACCTAGACCAGCAGTTACCTCGGGACGTGCAGTGGGTCCGGCTGATGTACGCATACCCATCATGTTTTACCGACGCAATGATCGACACCCTCGCCGCGAGCGATCGCGTGGTGAAATACATCGATATGCCGCTGCAGCACATTAATGACCGGTTGCTGACTCTGATGAAGCGCCGCGTGACGGGTGAAGAGATCCGCACGCTGCTAGGAAAGCTGCGCGATAGGGTTCCTGGAATCAGCATTCGCACGACCTTCATCGCGGGCAGCCCGACGGAAACCGATGCCGAGCACGCAGAGTTGCTCGAATTCGTTCGTAACTTCGGCTTCGACATGATGGGTGTCTTCCCATACAGCCCAGAGCCGGGTACGCCGATGGGTCGCATGGCGGGGCAGGTCGCAGAAGATGTGAAGCAGCACCGTCTCGAAGAGTTGATGCTGGCACAGCAGGAGGTGGCGTTTGCCAGAAATTCAAATCTCGTGGGTACACAGATGAAGGCGCTGATTGACAAGCGTCAACCCACTCCTGCGGGTGCCCCCGCCGTCTTCACAGCGCGCCATGCTGGCCAGGCACCCGAGATTGACAGCGTCGTCTTTGTTCAGGGAAGAGAGCTTCACCCGGGCGAGTTTGTTGATGTAACCATCACCGATTATCAGGCCTACGACCTCGTCGCCGAGATGGCCAAATCGAAATCTCGAAAGCTTGCTGTTCTGGCGAAGTAGGTGCATGACGCGCCTCGGCTCGGCGGATCAATACTTCTGAGTTCGGCGTACAGTGGCTTAGCCTCGCAGCTGTTCTCTTGCCACCGTGGTGTGCATTGCCCTCCGTGCGGCGAAGGCATATCCGAAGAAAATCAGCCAGGTGACAACAGCCATGATGTAAATCCCGTAGCTCGTAAATGAATCAAACGCCGCCGGACGCGTCGCCGGCTGTGTGCTTGCTGCGGCTGAGAATTGTTTCGCGAGTTCGTCGGTCATCAGGCGTTTGTAAACCGGCACATAGAAGAAGAGTGTCAAGACGAGCTTGATCGACTCCCAAACCATTTCAAACCATGCAAAGCCAAGCATGGCGCTTCGCGACCACTGCTTACGCCGGATCAACCCGATGCAGATGACAGGGAGGGTCGCCATCGCAGCCACCCCGATGTAAGCGCCCGTCTTCTGGAACAAAGCCACTGATGAGGGCACCGGCATTTGAGCCAGAGCCACGAATATTGGAAGCGCTAGCGCAACTATGCACAGTCCGATGTGCGACACCAGGGCGACAGGTGTCATCTTCAGCCGGACTCTTGGTACGGCGGAGTCGGTCTCGGTAAACCGTCGGTTTTCCAGCGGCAGTGGGTCGAGTCGTTTACTCATCTTGGAATCGCGCATCCTCAAAGCATTGCAGCGTCATTGAAACGCAGCGAATTGGAACCGATCGCTCGCATTCGTACAATCACAAAGGCAGCTTGATTCGGCACATTCCCAATCTCATCACCGCCGGCCGGTTGATTCTGGCCATTTTCTTTTTCGCGCTGCTCTCGGCCTATCAATACAAGGGTCGGGGCGACCCGACGCTTCTCAACGTAGCCCTAGTGACATACGCGGTTGCGCTCTTCAGCGACTTCCTAGACGGTTACCTCGCTCGCAAGTGGCAGGTGCAGAGCGTATTCGGCAGGATTGTCGATCCGTTTGTCGATAAGGTGTTAGTGCTGGGCAGTTTTACATTCTTCGCGGGGAAGAATTTTATTATTCCCGATCCGGCGTTCGATGATCAGCATGTTGTCAAGACGATTACCGGAGTCGCGCCCGGGATTGTTGTGATCCTGCTCGCCCGTGAGTTGCTCGTCACCAGCCTTCGCGCGGTGACAGAATCGAGCGGTACCGACTTTGGGGCAGCTTTCAGCGGCAAATTGAAGATGGTTTGCCAGTCGGTCACAATCCTGGTGATTCTCTTATACGTTAACTCGCTGCATGATCTGGAAGTCAGTGGGTATGAACCAGAAGCGCGCCATTTTCGGAACTTTTGCATCTGGGTGACCGTCGTCGTGACTGTTGCGAGTGGCGCGCTCTACCTCCGTCGGGGACGAGATATCTATCAGAAGGGAACTACGAATGCGTAACAGCGAGAGGGAATCGGCGTGACAGAACTCTGGATCGCGATCATCTTGGGGGTTATCGAAGGCGTCACCGAGTTCCTGCCGATCAGTTCGACCGGCCATCTGCTGCTGGCGGCGCGCTGGATGGACGGTTGGGCCGACCTTACCAGCACCTTCTGGGTGCGCTTCGTGGTCTTTATTCAAATCGGTGCGATCGCTGCAGTTGTGGTGTACTTCCGAGACCGGCTGCGCAACCTGCTGGCCGGCCGTCGAATCGCGGAAACGGGCGACTCCCCGATGTTCGCTCCCGACGCTGGCGTGCAACTCCCCGACCCAATCCGCTGGCACCCGATCTTGCTGATTCTGATCGCAACTGTACCGGTCTTGATCGCCGGCTTTCTGCTGCACAACGTCGTCGAGCAGTATCTGGAGACGCCAAAGGTCATCGCCACCGCACTGATCATTGGCGGGGTATTGATGATCGCGATTGAACTGCTTCGCCCGAAGCCGCGTACTCAGACGGTGGAAGACATAACGCTCGGACAGGCAATCTTTGTAGGCTGCGTGCAGATTCTCGCAGCGGTGTTCCCTGGGACAAGCCGCTCGGCAGCGACGATCATGGGCGGATTGGTCGCGGGGCTAAGCCGCCCCGCCGCCGCCGAGTTTAGCTTTTTCCTGGCAATTCCGGCAATGTGCGCGGCCTGCGGCTACGCCTTACTGAAGATGCTCCGTTCCGGTGGGGGACTTACGATGCAGCAGGTCCTACTTCTTGTGGTAGGTACGCTGGTGTCTTTTCTCGTCGCATTTGTGGTGATTGCAGTGTTTATGCGTCTGATTCGCAAGTACAGCTTCATCCCATTCGCAATCTATCGGATTATTCTCGGCTGCGTTGTCTTGTGGCTACTCAGAAATGTTTCGTAGCGAACCGAGCAGCACGTTGGTATGATAGTTCTCGTCACTTCATCATTCAGACCCAGATAGTTTGGCTGAGAACGGGTTGCCACAAATGATTTTAACGGTACTTCGAGCACTGTTCGTCTTACTGATGGCTGCCGTCGGGTGGACGTTCGTGCTTGATCCTGGGCAGGCGCTCGGACAATTCACATGGCTCTCGATCGGCATCGCCATGACGCTCGCGGTGCTGATCATCTGTACTGACATTCTGGCGCCTCGTAAGAAACTGGTGGTCTTCTCATGTATTTTTACGGGCTTGGTGGTTGGAGTGCTCGTATCGTATGCATTGAGTTTTGTTGTGACACTATTGGTGGACTACGCAGTCTCCTACATCAACTCAGTTTCTTCACCAGGTATCGCGCCCACACAACGCAACGCGATTGTTCAGTTAATCAACCTCTTGGTGGGTGTGGCGAGCTGCTACATCACGACAAGCTTTGTCTTGCAAACCGGTGATGATTTTCGATTCATTATCCCATATGTCGAGTTCCGCAAACAGACGCGCGGATCGCGACCGGTACTTCTCGACACAAATGTGCTGATCGACGGCCGACTTGCTGAAGTGGTTGAGACCGGAATCATCGAGAGCGAGCTGTTGATTCCGCAATTCGTGGTACGCGAGCTTCGAACGCTGGCAGATAGCGGCGATCGGTTGAAGCGGAACCGAGGAAAGCGAGGTCAGGATGTCATGCAGTCGCTGACCGCAAATCAATCGGTCAATTGCCGTATCTACGATTCACAGGCGCGCGACGAGCGTGGCGCGACCGATGTGGACGATCGACTGCTGCTTCTCGCGCTGGAATTGAATGCCAAGATCATGACAACTGATTCACCTCTGGCTCAAGAGGGAAAAGTGAAGGGCGTGGAGATTATCAACCTGAATGAGCTTGCGACGCGGCTCAAGCCGCGGGTCATGCCGGGTGAGCAGATTCAGGTGACCGTCACCAAGCCCGGTGAGGCACCCAGCCAGGGTGTGGGCCATCTACCCGACGGTACGATGGTGGTTGTAGAGGAGGGCCGGGGGTACTTAGGTGCTGAAATAGAAGTAACTGTAACCAATGCGATACAGACCTCGGCGGGTAAGATGATCTTCGCGCGGGTGAAGGAGGGCTATCGGCCCGCAGGTGAAACGAATAGCGCTTCGATTGGCAAGCAAGCTCGCTCGGGCTAAATCCGGTGCCGCGGCACTACGTCGCGTACGCTCGCTCTCCGTATCATTCAACTCATGGATTCCTTAGCCGTAATCATCCCCGCAGCCGGACGAAGTTCGCGGTTTGGGAGTAACAAGCTTGAGGCCGACCTCTGTGGCAAGAGCGTCTTCAATCGGTCGATTGAAGCGTTTGCGCGGCGCGACGACGTGAAACAGATTGTCGTCGCTGGGCGGACAGTGGACGGATCGAACAAGCTAAGAAGCGTCCCCGGCGGCGCATGCCGGGCGGAAAGCGTCCTGCTGGCCCTGCACGCGGTCGATCCTGGGATCCAATGGGTTGCTGTTCACGATGCCGCGCGGCCTCTGGTCTCACAAGAACTGATTGACCGGACTTTCGCCGAAGCCACACGCCACGGCGCGGCCGCGCCAGCGACCCCCGTTCATCTCACAATCAAGCAGGGCAATGGGCCGCTCCCGTGTTGTGTTGATCGGACGATCCCCCGCGACCACCTGTGGGCCATGCAGACACCCCAGATAGCACGAAGAAGCGACCTGCTTGCGGCGTTTGATTCTTGCCCTGTGCCGCTCGAAATGGTGACTGATGATATGCAATTGCTCGAATACGCCGGCCAGCCCGTGCGGCTCGTCGCTGGCGACGACTGGAACCTTAAGATCACCCAGCCGTGCGATCTGGTGTGCGCCGAATTTTGGCTGACTCAGCATGTGCTAGCGAATCGGCTGTAACAGTTCAACCGCGCTGGCGGTGATATGATCGGTCGATGGTAGTTCATTCAATCCTGCCATGCGATCGGCCATTTTTCTAACGGTCGCGATGTTCATGTTTCGCCCGGGACACGCGGTCTGCTTGCCTGTGGCCGAATGTCCAAGGATGTTCCCGCCGCTGATGCCATAAGATTGTTGGAGGTAAGCTGTCAATCGAGCGAGTGAGGCGAGTTGCTTCTCTGTGGGCCGACTCTCATCAAAATTACCCACGAGGCATATGCCGATACCAAACTCGTTGTACTTGTTGTCCGCAGTCTTCGCGTGAGCGCCCCATTTCTGTTTCGGCCAGCGCGGTCCGACTTGTATCTGCCCATCGCCGGCACCGTCTCCGTTCCCGATCACAAAGTGGTAGCCACACTCATCCCATCCCTTCTGCTTATGCATACGATCGAACGCTGTAACTGAGCCATTTCGAGTCGCCGAGTGATGAATGACGATCCACCGCCAAGGTCGAGCCTGCGCCAGGGGAATCCACTCTCGCGCCGGCGTCGGTCGAGCCGCTCGGTCTTTCGCGGCTGGTGCCGGATCATACCTCGGCTGAGGTGTCGCGACGACCGGCATCTGCGCAGCTAGCGGCGGCGCGTTGAAGTTCGCCACAGGCACTTCTGCACCCATCGGAGCCTGGCAGCCAACGAAAACGACCACTAAGACAGTGAGGAAAGCAGGCGTGTATCTACCCATCCGTGGCCTCGCAGCTGAAGAAGTTTGATAAAAACCGCAATTTGCTCCAACCGGCATCCATGCCGAGACGCCAGAAGAGTATCGGCAATGTTTGCCGATTTCCACCCATCAATCCTTCGGCTGCGAGGCGAGCCTCGACTTGCGGCGCAACTCGGCCTGCTCAAAGCGCCTGACTTCATCGGCGGTCTGCGGTTCAACTGAGTTGATTGGTGTCGGACGCATTTCTTCATCGACCCCGACAAACGTAAAGTATGCAGATACAACGTGCGTTGACTCCAGGGTGCGAAAGTCCTCAGCAAGCACTTTCACGCCAATCTCCAGGCTCGTTCGCCAGGCTCGGTTCACAGCCGCCTTGAACACCAGAATGTCTCCATGCCGCGCCGACGCTAGGAACCGCACTGAATCGATGCCGAGTGTCACACAGTTTCTTCCCGTGTGCCGCTTGGCGACTACTGCACACACCTTGTCACATAGCTCCATCACGCGCCCGCCGAACAGGGTCCCTAGTGTGTTAAGGTCGTCAGGAAACACGATCGCTGTCTGATCGTTGACCGCGGAGGCGGAGACTGGCTTCGATGTCACTTGCATCGAGGCATTCTCAAGACTTTCGGGATTCAAACAAGCTTTCCTCACCAATGCCGATGAACCGCATGCGCACGATTTCCCTAAAGTCGCTGCAGGGGCGTAATCAAGGCTACACAGCGCGTCCAACAAATCCGCAGTCGAGTCCACCGTATCCGGAGTGCCGGTCGGGACACGCGAATCACGCCCACAGGCACGCCGAATTGAGCAGCCCTGCCGGGTTGTGATTGCCGGCCAATGCGCCCGTGGAGGTGGGTGGGGAAAATGAACGCAATATAGGACGGCGACAATTGAGCCTGAAATCAACCCGCCCGGTTCGTTCGTCGATGTTACAATAAGAGTAGCAATGAACGACGTGCAGACCGACAATCCCGCCGAGCAGATGATTCGCGAGCAACTGCTCGATCGGGGAATCACCGATATGCGCGTCATCGAGGCGATACGCGCCGTCCCGAGAGATTTGTTTGTCCCTGCGCGGCAACGAGAAAACGCACACAGCCCCCGGCCGCTGGCAATCGGTCATGGCCAGACAATCAGCGAGCCTTACATCGTGGGATTAATGACTTCGGCGCTCAGAGTATTGCCTGAGCATCGCGTGCTCGAACTCGGCACTGGAAGCGGCTACCAGACCGCCGTACTCGCTCGGTTGGCGAAGCTGGTCTTTACGATCGAGCGTGTCAAGCCGCTGCTAGACCAGGCATTTGACCGCCTGCATCAAACTGGTTGCAGCAATGTGAAGCTGCGTCACGGCGATGGCACGCTCGGCTGGCCGGAGGAGATTCCTTTTGATCGAATCATCATCACCGCCGCTGCTCCACAAGTGCCGGCGCAACTCCTCCTGCAACAGCTAAGCGACGGCGGCATTGCAATCCTGCCTGCGGGGCCAGGCCAGCAGCAATCACTTATTCGCGTATTGCGGTCGGGCAACAAGCTCGAACAGGACGAGTTGTGTCTTTGCAGATTCGTTCCATTGATTGGAAAAGAAGGCTGGCCGGAATGATCGCAACACCGTGAAGAGGCCAGTTTAAGCGCTCGAGCTCTCGATCCAACCGCCGCCGAGCACCACATCGCCGTCAAAACAGACCACCGCCTGTCCCGGCGTGATTGCGGCCTGCGGCGCATCAAACGCCACTTCAATCTCATCATCGCCGATCACACTCAGTCGTGCATCCTGCGGCGGGCTGTTGTAGCGAATCTTGGCAACGCAACGCAGATTCTCCGCGCCCCTCGCACGGGTTGAGAGCAGATTTGTCTGCCGAGCACGCAAAGTGCGCTTCATCAATGCGGCCTTCTCTCCAACCGTCACCCGGTTGTTTTCCGAATCGATGTCAACCACGTAAATCGGATATCCGAATGCCACTCCAACCCCCTTCCGCTGACCGATGGTAAACTGCTGATGCCCCTCATGCGTTCCTACGACAGTTCCCTCAGCGGTCACAAGCTCGCCTGCCTTGAAAGCGTGGGGGCTACGTCGCCTCATCAAGCCGGCATAATCCTGATTGGGCACAAAGCATATTTCCTGACTATCGGGTTTGCTGAATGTCGGCAGATGATACTGCTCAGCCAACTCGCGCACCCGGGTCTTCTCCAACGCACCGATCGGCAGCAACGTACGTGCCATCGTCTGGCGAGTCATCCCGAAGAGCACATAGCTTTGGTCTTTTTTATGATCCACACCGCGCATCAGTGCTCGCTCATTCGATACTGGATCGGTGCCGATGCGCGCGTAGTGGCCGCTCGCGACAAAATCCGCACCAACTGCTTCGGCATATTTCGCAAGCTTGCCAAACTTAAGCCAGTCGTTGCAGCGAACGCATGGATTGGGCGTGCGACCCCGGTTGTACTCATCGATGAAGTAATCGATGACTTTCCCGAAGTCGTCCTGAAAATTCAGCACATAAAGCGGAATATCGAGCACCGCGGCCACTCTGCGGGCATCGTCGGCATCGAGCACGCTGCAACATCCCTGCTTGTGCTTTCTCCCATCGCTGGAACAGCTCTCGGCAAGCTCTACACCTTGTGGCGTCCCGAGACGCATGAACGCACCGATGACTTCATACCCTTCGTCCTTCAGAAGGGCAGCGGCCACCGATGAGTCGACTCCGCCGCTCATCGCACAGACAACTTTGCGCTTTCGGGCCGCCATCAGACGCCAAGATCTTTCGTAGTAAACAGGCTTTCAAATTGATAACCTGCTGCTTCAATCGCCTCGCGGGCGCCTTCCATGCGGTCTATCACGCCGATGATCTTATCGATCTTCGCGCCCGCGCCGGTCAGCGACTTGGCCACCTCCAGCACCTGCCCTCCGGTCGTCAGAACATCCTCAAGGATCACGACGACGTCGCCGTCATTCAAAATGCCCTCGATCTGCTTGGCCGTTCCGTAATCTTTCTTACTGTTTCGAATGAAGATGCAAGGCTTGCCGCTAGCCATCGCCGCCGCTGCGGCCAAGGGCACCGCTCCTAGTTCTGCTCCTGCTATCCGCTGTACCTGCGGGCCGATTCGCTCGGCAAACATCGCTCCCAACGCTTGTAGCACATCTGGGGCGGTTTCAAAGCGATACTTGTCCAGATAGTAGTTACTCTTCCGCCCCGACCGCAGGGTAAACTCCCCGCGGAGGAGCGATACTTCGGCAATCCGTTTGGCAAGCTGTTCGCGCGTCATGAGCCGTATCATCGGTTTCAGTGGTGATGCGTCAAATGGTTGCGCACCGCCCGCAACGCAAACCACAGCCGCCTGGCCATTTGCAATCATTTGAAATCAAAACAGTTTTTCTAACCGCTGCAACGATTGACCTGCCTACGATTTGTTCGTTATGAGTTCGGTCAACCAATGGAGTAACGAACAATGATGACGAAATTTTACAATAATCTCAAGACTGCACTTCTGCTCGGATCGCTGACGGGTTTGGTCATGTTCATTGGCCATCTGATAGGCGGACAGACCGGCGTCTTAATCGCGCTGGTGATGGCGGGCGTAATGAACTTCGTTGCGTATTTCTTCAGCGATAAGATGGCGATCGCCTCCGTGGGAGCCCATGAAGTAGGCCCCGATCACCCGCTTTACCGCATCACCGCCCAGCTTGCCCAGCGGGCGAATATGCCCATGCCGCGCGTCTATGTCTCGCCACAACCGGCGCCGAATGCATTCGCCACTGGCCGCAACCCGAACAACGCCGCTGTCTGCGCCACCGAAGGCCTGCTGCGGATGCTGGATAGCAATGAAGTTGCGGGCGTGATGGCCCACGAACTGGCCCACGTGAAACACCGCGACATCCTCATCAGCACCATCGCCGCAACCATCGCCGGGGCGATCAGCTACCTCGGCTACATGATCATGTTCTCCCCCTCGTCCGGCGGGGATGATGAAGAGGGCGGCTCGGCATTCGGCCCGCTCGGGGCGATCCTCGCAATGCTTCTCGCGCCGATCGCCGCAGCGCTGATCCAGATGGCCATCAGCCGCAGTCGTGAATTCAATGCCGATAAGGCTGGTGCCGAAATCTGCGGCAACCCGATGTACCTCGCCACCGCTCTCGAGAAGATTCACATGATGGCCGCCCGCGTGCCCATGCAGGTGAATCCGGCCTATAACGCGCTCATGATCGCCGAGCCACGCAGTATGATGCGTTCCATCGGCAACCTCTTCGCAACGCATCCCCCTCTCGAAAAGCGGCTGATGAATCTCATCGGTGCCGAGACCACCGGCGCATTTCACGCACCCGGAGGCCTGCGGTAAGCACCCGACATCTGCAATTTGATCGGCGCATCGGTAAGCTACGCAGATGCTTCATGCGTTCCTCATCACCGCCGGCGCGACGTCGGCGGCACTGCTGTTAGCCGCGGGATTACTGCATCTGCTCCCCCGCCTCGGCCGCACCGGACAGGCCTTCTCCGACTTCCTCTGCCGTGCGCCGGGGCTTGATGTCGTCGTCACCTATTTCACCGTCGCACCGCTTTTCGTCGGCCCGATCGCCGGCGGCTGGGGGGGATTGATCGGCGCGATCGTCGGGCAGGTCGCGGGGCTGATCATCTGGTCATTGCTTCACGAAGCGTTCAATCCGCAGATCCGCCGTCATCCGCGAATCATCAGCGTGCTCAACCGCCGCGTCGGAGCCGCGCGCAATCTGACCGCGGTCTACTGGACCGCGTGGGTCGTTCCGGTTTTCTGGCTGATTCGCGTCGCCGAGATCATCATCTGGCCCATGTTAATCTGGCTCGTCGAGTTCCCCCGCTACCGCCACGCAGAGTGGGTCAACGTCAGCCGGCACAAGTTCCAGGGCCTCGTCGGCCACGACCTCATCTGGTGCCTCTATTGCGACTGGATGACCGGCGTCTGGTCGCTCGGCGGCGAAATGCTGCGAAACGTTGAGAGCTTCTGGTGCCCCATCCGCTTCTACGACGGCAAAAAGTGCGACAACTGCGCCGTCGATTTCCCCGATATCAACGGCGGTTGGGTCGCCCCCACCGCAACGATGGCGGATGTGACCCAGAAGCTGGAAGAAATGTACCCCGCAGCGCAAACGCCCAACGCCTGGTTCGGGCATCCGGTCCGGTTGACTGTAAACGGAAAGCCACCGTCATAACCGCCGTATCCCGCGCGTCTGCTGCGCGGGGGCAGACCCATGCGACACAAGCACCCGCCGCGACCCCGCCAGGGTAGCCGTGCATCCGATCAATGCGTTACCGCCCCGTCGCGGGCCGGGCCGACCAGCTTCGCATATTTCGCCAGCGCGCCCTGCGGATACATCGGCGGGCGCGGCTTCCACGATTGCTTCCTTCGGGCCAGTTCCTCGTCGCTCACTTCCAGCATCATCGTTCCCGCATCGGCGTCGACGGCGATCATGTCTCCTTCGTTCACCAGCGCGATCGGCCCGCCCACTTGCGCCTCCGGGCCGACATGCCCGATGCTCAGCCCGCGCGTGCCCCCGCTGAATCGGCCATCGGTAATCAGGCAGACGTCATATCCCAGCCCCTGCCCGTAGATCGCCGCCGTGGTTGCCAGCATTTCCCGCATGCCCGGGCCACCTTTCGGCCCCTCATATCGAATAATCACCACATCCCCCTTCTTAATCTGCTGCGCCTGCACCGCTGCCATCGCGGCGTCTTCGCCGTCGAACACTCTCGCAGGCCCGCGGTGCTTCAGGTTCTTCACGCCCGCCACTTTTATCACCGCCCCCTCGGGCGCCAGGTTGCCGCGCAACAGCTTTAGCCCGCCGGTCGGGCGGATGGGGTTGCCCACGGGTTTCATCACATCCTGCTCGCCGCCGGGCACGCGCACTTCCTTCAGGTTTTCCGCGTGCGTCTTCCCCGTCACCGTCATGCAGTCGCCGTGCAGCAGGCCCGCTTCCAGCAGCGCACGCAGAATCACCGGCACCCCGCCGATCTGATACACATCGTAAGCCGTATATTTCCCGCCGGGCATCAGGTCTACGAAATGCGGCGTGCGATGGCAGATCGCGTCGATCTCTTCCAGCGTCAGCCGAATGCCTGCCTCATGCGCAATCGCCGGCAGATGCAGAAATATATTCGTACTCCCGCCCGTACACGCCGCGATCGCGATCGCGTTCTCAAACGCCTTGCGCGTCAGCAGGTCGCGCGACGTAATTCCCCTCTCCAGCAGCCCCATCACCGCCCGGCCTGCCGCGCGGGCGTGCTCGTCGCGCGCCACCTCAATCGCCGGCGCGCTCCCGCTGCCCGGCAGCGCCATCCCCAGCGCCTCTGCCACACACGCCATCGTGTTCGCCGTAAACTGCCCCCCACAGCTTCCCGCGCTCGGGCATGCCGCGCACTCCAGCTCGTGCAGCTCGGCATCGCTCATCTTCCCCGTGGCGTGCGCGCCAACCCCTTCATACACATCCACAATCGTCACATCGCGCCCCTGAAACTTCCCCGGCATGATCGTCCCGCCATAAAGAAACACGCTCGGGATGTTCATCCGCGCCATCGCCATCAGCGTGCCGGGCAGGCTCTTGTCGCAGCCCGCCAGGCCCACCAGCGCATCATACCCGTGGGCGTGACACATCAGCTCGATCGAATCGGCGATGCATTCCCTGCTGATCAGGCTCGCCTTCATTCCTTCATGGCCCATGCCAATGCCGTCGCTCACCGCAATCGTCACAAACTCGCGCGGCGTGCCCCCTGCTTCCTCCACGCCTTGCTTCGCGGCCTTCGCCTGCCGGTCGAGCGTGATATTGCAGGGCGTTGCTTCATTCCAGGTGCTGGCGACGCCCACCCACGGGCGATAGATTTCCTTGTCCGTAAGCCCCATCGCGCGGAAAAACGCCCGCTGCGGGGCACGCGTCGGGCCGTCGGTAACGATACTGCTCTTAGGACGATTCATGTCGGCCAATCGTAGAGCCAAGCCCCCACCGATCAAGTCGCCCCGCGCCCGCCGCCACTTGCATTCCGATCATGCGTAAGTATCTTCTTCCCTCCGACGCTCACCGGGCAGATAGCTCAGCTGGTAGAGCAATGGACTGAAAATCCATGTGTCGCCGGTTCGATCCCGGCTCTGCCCATTCGGTTTTCGCAGTTTAAAAAATGCCCGTTGCAACGCGGGTGCTACAGAACAGCAAAGGCTTGGCAAAACCGCCAGGCCTCGTTCGTTTGCAGGGTGCGCCCCCCGCGCCCTCATCCAC